>Ga0307513_10000703_pt1 | contig 48051 bp, 35 predicted proteins | sample 15_EM_MG_FD_202174 | JGI IMG/M metagenome (GOLD analysis project Ga0307513, IMG submission 202174) | Populus trichocarpa ectomycorrhiza microbial communities from riparian zone in the Pacific Northwest, United States - 15_EM | ecosystem: Host-associated > Plants > Roots > Unclassified | place...
TGTTGCCCAGGCTGAAATCCGTCGAACTGGCCGGCGAGGCCAAGCTTTCCGAAGCCAACTTCGTCAACGGCCCGAAGGCCCTACCGATCCGCTACGAACTGGTGTGAGTCGAGGCCGCGCTCTGCACTGGCATCCCAACAGGTGTCCTGATGCAAGCCGGGCGCGAAGATGTCGACCCGCTACCCCGCCCCCTGGGTACGCTTCCGTACCCGATGATTACGTGGAGTAGCATGGCTGATCTGGATTGGTGGCGCGGTGCGGTGATTTATCAGGTCTACCCGCGCTCGTTCCAGGACTCGAACGGGGACGGCGTGGGCGATCTGCCGGGCATCACCCGGCGGCTGGACCACATCGCTTCGCTTGGAGTCGACGCGGTATGGATTTCGCCCTTCTTCAAGTCGCCGATGGCCGACATGGGGTACGACGTATCCGACTATCGTGATGTCGACCCGATGTTCGGCACGCTGGCTGACTTCGATGCGCTTCTCGCCCGCGCCCACGAACTCGGGCTCAAGATCATCATCGACCAGGTGCTCAATCACACGTCGGACCAGCATGCCTGGTTCAAGGACAGCCGCGCGGACCGCGCAAACGCCAAGGCTGATTGGTACGTCTGGGCCGATCCCAAGCCTGACGGAACCGCACCCAACAACTGGCTTTCAGTTTTCGGCGGCCAGGCTTGGGAGTGGGAGGCCAGGCGCGGGCAGTACTACATGCACTGCTTCCTCGCGTCGCAGCCGGAGCTGAACTTCCACAACACGGAGGTGCAGGACGCGATGCTCGACACGGTTCGCTTCTGGCTCGATCGCGGCGTCGACGGCTTCCGGCTCGATGTGTGCAATCACTATTTCCACGATGCGCTATTGCGCGACAATCCGACCCTTCCGCCAGAAGGGTCGACGGCGCCGCGTTCGGCAAATCCCTATAATTTTCAGAATCATCTGTACGATCATAACCGGCCCGAGAACCTCGGCTTCCTGCGCCGCTTCCGCACCTTGCTCGACGAATATCCGGGCACGATGGCGGTCGGGGAGGTTAGCGAGATCGCCCAGGGGCCCAGAGTCATCGAGCAGTACACCTCGGGAACCGAAGGCCTGCATTTCTGCTACACCTTCGACTTGTTCGGCGCGGATTTTTCCGGCGATGCCTTCCGGGGCGCCGTCAACAGGTTCGTGGAGGCCACGCGGGACGGCTGGGTTTGCTGGACCCTGTCCAACCATGATTTCATGCGCCACGTGAGCCGCTTTGCGAAGCGGCCCGAGGATCAGGACGCCATCGCCCGCCTCTCGCTGCTTGTGCTCGCCTCACTGCGCGGCTCGATCAGCCTCTATCAGGGTGAAGAACTGGGGCTGCCCGAAGTGGAACTGCGGTTCGAGGACCTGAAGGACCCCTATGGCATCCGCTTCTGGCCTACCATCAAGGGCCGCGACGGATGCCGCACGCCGATGCCGTGGGCGGCGGCCGAGCCGGCGGCTGGGTTTAGCAGCGGCAAACCCTGGCTTCCGGTCCCAGACGGGCACCTCGCCTATGCCGTGGACGCGCAGGAAAAGGACCCGGCCTCCGTCCTTCACCATTATCGCGCGGCCACGGCCTTCCGCTGCGCCCATGGCGTCCTGCAGCGCGGATCGCTCGTCTTTCCCGACGCGCCTAGCGAAATCCTGGCGGTGGAGCGATCGCTTCCAGACGCCTCCATGCTCTGCATCTTCAACATGACGTCCGAAGCCCAAGACTGGCTGGCGCCTGCGCATCATGCCCGGTCATCGGTCGATCCTTATTCGACGCCGGGCGCCACGATGTCGGAAGGGCGCGCGCACCTGCCGCCCTGGGGCTACCTCTTTCTCAATGCATCCATCAAATGACCACCCAGGCGAGACCGACACAACGCGCCCGAAGCAAATCCGCATCGGGCGCGCAGAACGGCCGCCGTCAGGCTTTTCGGCGGTGCGGCGTGATGGGCGGCGCCGGAGGGAGTTTGGCGGGGCCGGCGGTCTTGGAGGCCACCAGGATGGTCCCCTTGCCGCGGAGGTTTTCGATGCCCCGCTGGTTGACGCCGCGGACGTTGATCTCGATCAGCGGCCCAAGCACATCATCGGTCCGGACGCCGGTGATCTCGCCCGAGAACCAAGTGGTGTCGCCCATATAGTTGAAGGTTCGATACTCTGTACGCATGTAGTAGACCCAGCCGTCGTCCCCGGCGAAATTCGTCAGGTAGTGCGCCAGCATCGCGAACCGCATCGGCCCGACGTCGTAGCTGCTCTGCACGCCGACCTGCTGCGCCAGTTTCGGCTCCCAGTGAATTCGCTGCAGGACATCCCAGGCGTTGAACTCGTTGCGGGTATAGAAGCCCCGCGAGCCTTTGCGGGATTCATAGGCCAGCCGGTACGGGTAGTTGCCGTAGGGCGACCATCCCGCGCCCATGTGGAAGTTGATGAGGTCCGTAACCGTCAGGGGCCCCTTGACCATGCGCGGAAGGACTTGGCCGACGTGGCAGTCCTCGATGTAGAGGGTGTCGGCTCCGCGCAGATACTGCTGGTCGTACGCCTCCTCGATCTCCTTGAGCTCCTCGTCGGTATAGAACGCGGGCTTGTCCTTGGCGTATTTGCCTTCGGTCTTGGACGCCTGCTTCCGTTCGGTATGGATGAACCAGTTGGAACCCGAGATCACGACATCTTCGTTCTGGTTCCATGCCTGTTGGCTGTTGGTGACCAGCACCGAGCGGTTCGCAAACGCGCTGGGCTTCTCTTCCACCGAAGCTACCCAGCCCGACCGAAACAGTTCATCCCCCGGGCGGATGGGCTTGTAGTAGTAGATGTCTACGCCCGAGTTGAAGAGATGAATTCCCCGCAACGCCCTGCGGGTGGCCTCGGCGAAGTCGGGGTCCATGAGCGGCGAGCGGTCCACGCCCATCGTCATTTCATGCCCCGGAGGCGCCACCGGGCCGCCCCACCGCGTCTTCGCCGCATAGTCCGGGTCGGTGTAGAGCGGATTGTCGTCGCCGTTTCCAAGCACCCAATGCCGGATGGATTCCGCGGAGGCAGTACGGTTCCAGGGACCTTGCTTGGAAGACCCTCGCAGGGTGGGGTTCGGATAACCGATCCGTCGCCGCATCAGCTCGATGGTCTCGTCGGTGAGTTTTTCAACGATCAGACCGCTGTCATTCGCCATCGCTAACAAGCCTCCAGTTCGGCCGCGAAGCGACCTCAAATTAAGTAATCTCAATTGAAGCGCCGCGGCGAGGGGACTGCAACCAAAAAAAATAGCCGGGACGAGCCGCGGCTCCTTCGAAGTCGATAGGTTTTGGTGCGATGCCCCGAAATAGGCGTCAACCTGACCGCGCGCGGAATCACGCCGCATGGCAGATTCCGGTGCCTCTTTTGCGCCAAATCGGCTTCCGAAACCTGTCGACGCCCACATCGAGGCGCGGCCGTCGAGCTGAGTTCGCAAATCTCGAACCTGACGCCCTCGATTCTGGAGCGGGCCTACCGGAACCTCGCGACGAGCTTCACCCGAGACGCCATTCCCGATCCGTCGATGTCCGAGGGGGCGGGGTTCCCAGGGCGTGGGCGGCGGCAGGGTGCTCGACATGCGGGCCTCCGGCGCCCGCGGAGCGCATGGGATCGCCGAAAGTTTCCAGCCTGCGCCCATTCATGACCTCGTTCGGTTCGCGCCGAAAGATGGGCCGACGCCGACGGCGCGCCCCATAGAGCAAACGCTTTTGTACTCTCCGGCCAAAAGGCTCACTGTCGGGCCAAAGGCTCGTCCTGCCGCCGGACGCCTCTTTCCTCAGTATACGACCGTAGTGTCGCGAGACAAACCGTGCTTGGCCACCTGACGCGAAGCATACCTGTAGACGCCAGCTTCAAATAGAGATAACGGATATGTACCGCCTTGTCCAAGGGGCGGGGAATCAAGAACGTGCTGTCCAACCAAGCGGCAACGGGGGAAATACAGGATGCAAAGACGGGTCAAGCTAACGTCACGCGCGGTCATGCTCGGCTGTTGCGGCATTGCAGCGCTTGCCACGCACGCGCACGCGCAAAACCAACCGACGAGGATCGAGGAGGTCGTCGTCACCGCTCAACGGTCGGAACAGGCGCTACAGAGCGTGCCGGTGGCCGTGACGGCCTTCGATCGTACGGCGCTTGAGAAGCAAAGCATCGTGACGGTCGAAGACATTCAGTTCCACGCCCCGAACGTGCAGATTCGTCAGGACTCGGCGTTTGGCGGCCTGACCGTCGGCATCCGGGGCATCAACGTCAGCTCGGACAACTTCTCCTTCGACCCCGCCGTCGGCGTCTACGTCAACGGCATGTACATAGCCCGCTCGAACGATTTCACCTCGACCTTCTTCGACGTCAGCAATCTGCAGGTTCTGCGGGGCCCTCAGGGCACCCTGTTCGGCCGTGACACGCCGGTGGGCGCCATTCTCATCGACACCACGCGACCGGGCTCGACCTATGGCGGATACGTCAAGGCGGGCGTCGGCGGCGGCGGCGGCTTTGGCGGAAGCGGCGCCGACCGGACCTTCTATCGGGTCGAGGGCGCCATCGACTTGCCGGTGTCGTCGGTCCTCGGGGTCCGACTTGCGGGATACTATCTCAATGATAACGGTTGGGCCCGCAGTCTCGCCACCGGATACAAGGGCGCTTCCAAGGACAACAGCGCCCAGCGCGCGACGATAGTCTATACGCCGACTGACCAATTCAAGGCGACGCTCATCCTGGACCACAGCCAAACCAGGGAAGGCGCACCGACCTACGTGCCTCTACAGGTTCCCGTCCGGGCGCTGGGCGCCGACCTGCTCTTCGGGGGTACGGCCGTACGCGACGAACTCCGGACGCTGGTCGTCGCCGGTAACCCCTACGTCAACAAGAGCTGGTTCCCTAATAGCCGGAAAAACAAGAGCGAATCGACCTCGGCAGTGCTCCAGATGCGTTATCAGGTCAACGATAATTGGACGGTCGATTCGACGACGGGCTGGCGCCGCACGAGCCGGTACACGACCAACAATAACTACGGGGCGAGTTCCCCGCTGAGTGGGCCCTCAGAAACCCATCTTCACCAGGCTCAATTCTCTCAGGAATTCGTGCTCAACGGTGACATCTCGACCCGGATGCACTTCGTCGGCGGCATGTTCTACTTCAACGAAAGAGGCGACAACCGCGTCGACCTCTTCAATACGATCATTCCGGCGGGGGCGGCGCTGATCCCGGTCGACCTCAGGCTGAATGGTAACAATATCGACAACACCAGCCAGTCGGTGTTCGGGAATCTCTCCTATGATATCACGCCTGAACTCACGGCCTCGGTCGGCATGCGCTACAACGACGAGAAGAAGATCGTGTCGATCGACAATGCGTTTGTAGCGATCACCGGCACCCCATTGGAGCCGCGACCAGGCGCCGTAATCGCCCCGTTCGGACAGGGCACAGGCGTGGGCGTGTTCAAGGACAATCCCTCGGTCTACGATGCGAAGTTGACCTGGAAGGTCACTCCCGACCTGCTCACCTATGCGAAATACGGAACCGGCTATCGCGCCGGCGGCGTCGGCTACCAGGCCGGCGTCCTCGTGCCGTTCGATGCGGAAACCTCCAAGACCTATGAACTCGGGGCGAAGTGGGACTTCCAGATCGGCAATGCGCCAGCCCGTCTGAACGTGGCTGTGTTCGACACCACCTACCGCAATTTCCAGGTGCCGGTCATTACTGCGACGGTCATTAACACCCCTGCCGGCCCAACCACCATCACCTCTTCGGCTTTTGCGAATGCCGGCGCGGCCAAGATCAAGGGGGCGGAACTGGAATTCACCATCCGGCCCATCAGCCGACTGAACATCACGTCGTCGCTCGGGCTGCTGGATCCGAAATACAAGAGCTTCATTATTCAAGGCGTGCAGTTCAAAGACAACAAACTGCGCCACGCGTCTAAAGTCGAGTTCACCCTGTCCGCCGGATACACGGTGCCGACGAGCGTCGGCGACCTGGTTCTACAAGGCGACTATGCCTATAGTTCGTCGTATGAAACCGAGATCCGGTATCAGACGGGCGCGCCGGTCGGCTTCACCACACCGCTCCTGCGGCAAGGGCCCACCGACATCTTCAACGCCCGCGTGACGCTTGCGAAGGCGTTCGGCTCGAACGTTGATGTCTCGCTGTGGGGCAAGAACCTGAGCGATCAGAAGCGGAAAGTTTATTCCCTCGTCGCCGCCGACCTGTTCAACGCCGTGTACGCGGAGCCGATGTCATACGGGATAGAGGTGCAAGCCGCCTTCTGAGGGCGCTTGCGCCGATCGGATGCCAGCCGTCGGGAGCGGATCTCCCGGCGGCTGGAACCGGGCGCCATACTTGAGGATGTCGATTGGGGTCGCGCAGCGGTTTGGCCTACGCGATCACGGCTTCAGCGGAATCTCCCCCGCCTGCGTGCGCTGAGGGCGTTCGACGCCGTCGCGCCGACCTGGTTCACCTGAAGGGTGAGGGCCTTTTTATCCGCTTCGCGTGATTCCACTTGAAGCGGAAAGCGTCTAGCGACGCGGCTGCTGAGGGGCGAACGCCAAGATCTCTTCGAAGACCGGACAGCGCCTCGCGTGCGTATCGCCTGCGAATCCGCAATGGCCGCAAACCTCGTCACGCACGGGATATCTCCTCCTGCAGGGTTTGCATGAAGCGGCCTGCGTCGGCGCCGTTGATCGCCCTGTGATCGTAGCTGAGCGCGACCGGCGCCACGGTGCGCCAGCTGACGCCGCCGTCGGGGCCGGGGGAGGGGCTTTGGCGCATGCGGCTGACCCCGAGGATGGCCACTTCAGGCGCATTGATGATCGGGGTGAAACCCGTCCCGCCAAGCGGGCCCAGGGCGCTCACCGTGAACCCGCCCCCGGACATTTCGGACAGGCTGAGGCCTTTCGCGCGGGCCTTGTGGGCGAGCGCTGTCGATTCCACTCCGATCTCCTCGACAGTCTTGACGTCGCAGTCGCGGATGACGCCGACCACCAGCCCGTTTGGCGTGTCGATCGCCAGGCCGATGTTGAAATAATTGCGCAGCACGATCCGGTTCTCGTTGGGGTCGAACGCCGCATTGAACCGGGGCTGGCGCGCCAGCACGCTCGCGACCGCCTTCACGAGGTAGGTCGTGGGGGAAAGCTTCTGGTTATCGGTCCGATTGCGAGCCGCGCGGATCGCCTCGAGCGCCGTGACGTCGATCTCGTCGAAATGGGTGACATGCGGGATGGTCGTCCAGTTCCGCGTCATCGCCTTGGCCGTCAGGGACTGGATGCGCGTGAGCGGCTGGGTCTCCACCGGCCCGAAGCTGCCGAGAATATCGACCAGTGTGGGCGTGGTAGGGGCTTCAGACATCGCAAGAATCCGTCCGCAAGTTGCCCGCGGGACGCTAGGGCAACAATCCAAGAATGACAATATTCCGAGGGGAAGCGCCGCCTTCGCAGGGCCCTAGGCTGCGGCTCCACCCGCGTACATCGCCTTGATCTGTTCGTCGGTGTAACCCAGTTCTGACAGCACCTCTCGCGTGTGCTCGCCCAGCGCTGGCGACGGCGGCAGGCGTTCACGATTGGCGCCGGGAAAGCGGGCCGGCGCCGCCGGAGAGCGGAAGACGCCGCCGGCGCCGTCTTCCACCTCCACGAACGCGCCGGCCGCGGCGACCTGCGGATCGGCCGCGACCTCGGCCGGCGTCTGCTGGGGCGCCCAGGCCAGGTCCGCGGCGTCCAGCCGCCGGGCGATCTCCTCAAACGGCAGGGCGGCGAAGCCGGCGTCGAGCTCGGCGCACAGTTCGCGCGCATGCTTGCGGCGCGCCTTCCCCGTCGCAAAACGCTCGTCGACCATCAGGTCCGCGCGATCCGCCGCTTCCAGGAACTTCTCCCACCCGCCGCTGGGACCACGCGGATTGTGCACGAACCACCGATCGTCGGCGCTGCGGTAGTAGTTCGCGAGGGCGTTGATGGGGTTGTCGCGGGAACGGCCCGAGGCCACGCGTCCCAGCTTCAGCTGCAACGACATGTCCGAGCCCAGCAGGTAGACGCCGGAGGTCAGCAGAGACGTCTCCACCAGGCGCCCCTGATTTGTCCGGTGGCGCTCGTGCAGCGCCGCGAGGATGGCGGCGACCGTGGCGAGCGAGACTGTGTGATCCCCGATGCCCATTCCGCGCAGGAACGGCTCGGCGGACTTCGGCTGCGTCATGTAGCCAATGCCGGAGCGGGCCCAGAAGGTCGTAACGTCGAACCCGGGGCGATGGGCCTCTGCACCTTCGAGTCCGTATCCGGTGATCACGGCGTAGACCAGCCGCGGATTCACGGCGCGCAGGGTCTCATCATCGAGGCCGTATCGGCGCAGCGACACGGGCCGAACGTTTGTCAGGAAGACGTCGGCGGTCGCGCTGAGCTTGGCGAGCGCTTCGCGCCCTTCCAGCTTTGTGATGTCGAGGACGATCCCGCGCTTGCCGCGGTTGTCGAGGTCGAAGGGCGGGTTCGAGCCGAGGTCGGTCGACACGTCCTGGAAGGCGTGCCGCATGGCGTCGCCGCCGGGCTTCTCGACCTTGACGACGTCGGCGCCCCAATCCGCCAACACGGCGGCCGCCCCCGGGCCGGCGATGTAGGCGGAGAAATCGATGACCTTCAGACCTTCGAGCAGCATGCGGCCCTCCCGATTTCCAATTTTCCCGATGGTGACCGACCCCGTTGCGGCGGGCGCGGCGTTGGCCCGATCCTCATCGGGTCGCCGATTGCTTCGGCTCGCCCTGGAGGAAGACGAAGCTGCGATCCACGAACAGCCAGCGCCCGTCGACCCGGCGCAGCCTGTCCTCATAGATGCCGAAGTAGCCCTGGCGTCCTTCGACATGGGACGGGTTGTCCATCACGCCGACATGGTCGGCCGTGTCGCCATAGATCACGATCGTCGAGGTCTGAACGAAGGGGTAGGTCACCCCGGGCGTCATCCGATTGTAGAAGGCCGTCAGCGCGGCCTTGCCTTCAATGCGCAGGTTCGCCGAAGCGATCCGGAACCCCCCGTCATCCGTGAACAGGTCGGGGATCTTGGAGGTCTCGTCCTGCAGGATGTGGAGCGAATACCGTGCGACCGTCTCCTTGATCGCCTCGCGATCCTCGAGAGCCTGGAGCCTCTCGGCCAGCGCGTTCATCGACTTCCCTCCATTCGACCAACCGGGCGCGGGCTCCGCCCCGATCCGGGCACCGTGTTCCCTTGAGCGATAGGCGCAATAACAGATAACTGAATAGCACGCGCCCCTAGGCGCGCAAGGCTCGTATCGTGGGACATCTAGCCCGTCAATCGGCGCATGCGCGGGCCTGCGGGGAACCCGCTTGCCAAATGAGCTGACTAAAATCGTCGGCGACGGCGCCCTGCGCAGGACGCGCCTCGCGCAACGCTGGATGGGGGCTCCCGAAGATCGCCCGACGCCCCGCGCCGTGGGGTCAGGAGAGGCCGCGCGTGGTCCAATCGCTGCTCGGCCGGACGAACGCCGAGCCGCCATCGACGCTCAGCACTTGGCCGGTGATCCACCGCGCTTGGGGGCTCCCGAGAAACACGATCGCCTCGGCGACGTCCCACGCGTTCCCCTCCGTGAGCAGGGCGGTGCGCCGCATGCGCTCCGTGCGCATCCGCGCGGCGACCGCCTCGGTCGGACACATCTGCTCGACCATAGCGGTCCAGACTTCCCCGGGACGCACCACATTGCATCGCACGCCATCGGGGCCATGCTGCAGGGCGATCTGCTTCGACAGCGCTTCCAGCGCCCCCTTGCTTGCGCTGTAAGCGACGCTCGCGCCCGGCTTGTCGATGGCGATCGATGAGACGTTCACGATCGCGCCGCCGGCGATCATGCGCGGAATGGCGTGCTTGCAGAGGAACAGCGCGCTCTTCAGATTGATCGCCAGAGCCCTGTCCCAGTCGGCCTCCTCTATGTCCGGGACGACGCCTAAACCTGCAACGCCGAGATTGTTGACGAGCACGTCGACCCGGCCAAACCTTTCCATCGCCAGGTCGATGGTGCGACGGCATTCGGCCTCGCCGGAGAGGTCGGCGACGACGGCTACGGCCTCGCCGCCATCGGCCGCGATGCGCTCGATCGTACGATCCGCGCCGGATGCGTTGATGTCCGCCACCACGACCTTGGCGCCGCGGCGCGCCAGGAGGCGGGCCGTGGCTTCGCCGACGCTGCAGGCGGGTCCCGGACTGCCGCCGCCGCCGGTGACGACGGCGACCATGTTCTCGAACGGTGCCGGTCCCTGTGCAGTCACGGATTGTTCCTTGCTCGGATGTCTTCGGCGGCCCTCAACCGACGGTGTCGTCGGCGATGCAGCGGCGAGCCCGCCAGTAGAGCCAGAAGGCCACGAAACCCAGGAGTGTCGATAGGATCTGCGCCCAGCGCAGCCCCTCGCCCGAGCCCATTTTGAGTCCTTCGGCAAAGTAGTCGCTTGTGACGCCGACCAGCAGAGGCCCTACGCCGAGGCCGACGAGGTTCGTCATCAGCATGTAGACGGCGACAGCCGTGGCTCGGGTTGTTGGCTGGACCACGCTTTGGAAGACAGCAAAGAGCGGCCCATAGGTCATGCCGTAGAAGAGGCCCGGAAGGAACAGCAGCGCGAGCGCGAGGGGCGTGGAGGGGACCCACATGGCCAGGATGAAACTCGGCACCGCCAGGAGGTTGAACACGGCGACCTGGGTCGCCAGTCCCCGCGGATTCGTCGCGGTGTGCCGATCGGCGAGCTTGCCGCCAAAGAAGGCGCCAAGCATGCCGCTGAGACCCGACAGCAGGCCGATCGCGACGCCCAGGAAACCGGAGGTCTGCATGCCTAGGCCTCCGGCGATATGTGCGAGTTCAGGGCCATGATTGCGGAAGAAGAAGGACCCCAGGAAGGCGGAATGACCGTAGGCGATCAAGCCCTGCAGAGCTGCGCCGCAGCTGAACAGCCAAAAGCTCCGGCACGCCTTCAGCTCGCGCAACGCTTCTTTGAACGTCGGGGCCGGAGCGACGGCTTTCGCCGCCGCCTTGAGCAGCTTCCGGGGCTCCTTGAGCGTCAGGGCCGTGACCAGCCCGACGACCAGTCCGGGCGCGGCCGCGATGAGAAACGCCGAGCGCCAGCCCCAAAGGTCAGCCAGCAGGCCGCCGAGGGCCATGCCGAGCAAGGCCCCCAGGGGCGCGCCCATGGCATAGAGCCCGAGCGCGGACGCGCGCTTCTCCCGGGGTACAAGATCGCTGATCAGCGAATGGGCGGCCGGCGAGCATCCGGCTTCCCCAACTCCGACGCCCACCCGGGCCATGACCAGCTGGATGAAGTTCTGCGAGAGGCCGCAGAGCGCGGTGAACATGCTCCAGAGGGTGACGGAGGCGGCAATGATGAACGGGCGATTTCCCCGCTCGGCCAGTCGGGCGATCGGTATGCCGAGCGTCGCGTAGAACACCGCGAACGCCAGGCCGGTCATGATGCCGATCTGCCAGTCCTTCAGACTCAGATCGTGCTTGATGGGTTCAGCGAGGATATTGACGATCTGCCGGTCGAGGGTGTTGAGGACGTAGATCGCGACCAGCAGCCCGAGCGCATAGCGGGGAATCGTCGTCTTGCGCGCCGGTGCAGGCTGGGCGCTGATGGAAACCGTCTCGATGGGGCTGTTCGCCGTCATTTTTGTTCACTCTGCCCAAAACGCGGGATCTTGCTCTTGGCGGTGGCCATAGAGAGCACGCTTTTTGGCAGTTCGCCACAACTCGTGCGCCTCCTAAATCGAATATTGAGATGCCTCTAGATGCCTGCGCCGGTATCGATGGTCGTGGGCTTGCCCGGGGGAGGTCGTCAGCGCGCAGGCCGTCATCTCGACCGTTCCCCTCGGCGAAATCCCATCCTGACAGCACGGCGCGTGCGGTCGCCATAGTCGCCGCCACCGAGCGAGGGCGGAGAGGGTGGGAAAATTGGCGCTGGGGTCAAAATGTTTCGGAACTTGAGGTTGGCGACGCGGAACTGGGCGCCGCCCAGCGGCGCTCTGAGGGCGACACCTCGTGCGTCCCTCTTCGAACGGGCGACAGATCGAGGTTCGATGCGGGCTCGAACGGGCTGAACCGAAGCGAACGACAGCGCCGCGGAGCGTGAAGAGTTTCGTCGCCTTGGCGCCCGAGGCCCTAGACATGTCGTGATTTAAAGAGGTATCTTAATTTGGCGCGGAGGTCATGGGCGTAGACCTGCTGACCTGCTGCGCTCAATTCGGTCAACCGGAGGGCGAGCAGCTTCGGCGAGCCCTGTCCTTGCGGCATCGAGATGTTCTGGTGTGCGCGGCGGGGTCGGTTCGGGCGGCACCGAACTTCCTCGCGATGCTCTCGGCGGTGGCGTGACTGTAGGGTGGAAAACGTGGGAAAGCACACCATAGAGGCTTGGTTCTCACGTCCGGTCGATGAGCTCCGGCGGATGGGGCAGGCCGGGCGCGCGGCGATCCAGCTCGCCATGATGGTCGAGGCCCCTTTCGAGAGGATTCTCGTCGAGCTTGCGCCGCGGCGCCCCCTAGCGCGGCGACGCACGCGGACCGGACGATCTGCCGCCCCCGCGGCCGCAGGGGGCTCCACATCCACCCGACAATCGAGCGTTTCAGCGAGCTTGAAGGGGGTGACGACAAGATCAGTTGCTCTGAATCCAACGATGCACATGAGGAGGCCATGTCATGGCTGATGACGCGAGCGAACGAAATCACATGAACACCGTGGACATCCCGCTGATCATCCGTGGTCAGATCATCGAAACCGACATGCAGCGGTTCGGGGCGCGTAGCGGCGGCGTCGATTTCCGCGCGCCGGACCTGACCAAGCACCTGGCGAAACTGCCGACCTCGGCCCAATCCCTGACGGACCTCTACCAGATCAGCCTGGACGAGATCATCGACTTCATGGCCGAGGTGGCCGCGCGGCTAGATTTCGACACCAACGCCCACCTGCGTGCAGCCTTCGAGTTGAGTTCGAGCACCTCGAACTTGACGCCCTCGATCCTGGAACAGGTCTACCGGAATTTCGCCAAGAGCTTCACCCGCGAGGTCATCGCCAATTTCGTCGAGGTCCAGATCGGGCGTGACTACCTTGAGGGGTGGGTTCCGCACGACGTTGGCGACGGCAAGGTGCTGAACATGCGCGCCTTTGGCGCGCGCGGGATCCACGTCATCGCCGGCAATTCACCGGGGATCGCATTCCTCACCATTCTGCGGACAGCGCTCACGCGGTCGGACTCGATCATCAAGCTGCCGTCCAACGATCCGGTGACGGCCATCGCGATCATGCGCACGATGATCGACGTCGACCCCAACCACCCGGTCACCCGGCACCTGAGCGCCGCCTACTGGAAGGGCGGCGACGAGCGGGTGGAAGCGGCCCTCTACCAGCCGCGGAACATCGAGAAGATCGTCGCCTGGGGCGGCTTCGCCTCGATTACCCACATCACGCGCTACCTGCAGCCGGGCATCGACCTGATCACGCTGGACCCCAAGCACAGCGGCTCGATCATCGGCAGTGAGGCCCTGGAGAGCGACGAGAGTATCGAGGAGGTGGCAGCGGAGGCCGCGCGCGACATCGGCTCCATGAACCAGGAGCTCTGCGCCAACGCCCGCGTGCTCTATGTGGTCTGCGACGAACACGATCCCAAGCAGATGGCGCAGCTGAACCGGCTGGGGGAACGGATTCTCGCCGCGCTCCAGGAGTTGCCGCCGACCATCAGCACCATCGCCAAGGAGGTGAACCCTGAGCTGCAGGAACAGCTGGCCGGCATTGCGCTGCAGGACGATTTCTTCAAGATCCACCGCCATGCCGACGAACGGGCCGGGGCGATCGTGGTCTCGCAGATCGACGAGGTCGTGGAGTTCTCGGCCATCCTGAGCAAGCGCACGGCCAATCTGGTCCCGGTGGCCAGCGTGGACGACGTGCTGAAACGGATCACCGCTGCGTCGCAGACGATCGGCGTCTACCCCGACGCCCTGAAGCGTAAGATCCGCGACGCCCTGGCGATCCAGGGTGCGCAGCACATCGTCTCGCTGGGCAAGGTGACGCAGATGGGGTTGATCGGCCCGCAGGACGGTCTCCAGGTCGAGCGCCGCATGCTCCGGTGGATCCGGGACATGTCCGTCGACTGAGAACGGCAGGCTCCCGAATCCAAGCGCGCCGCGCCGCCATCAGTATGAGAACCGGAGAGAACATGGGCGAGGAACTGGTCCGCGAACGCGGTGACTTCAATGATCAGGTGGTGTTCGGCTTTTTCAAACCGACGCTCGAGGCGTCGCTTCCGACGGCCTCATGGTTCGGGATGCGGGTCGACCTCTACAGCATGAATGCGGTCCTCACGGACGAGGAGGGACATCTCTGGTACATCCTGCGTTTCCATGATCACGCGCAATCGTCGACGTTCAGGTTGCGGACCAACGGCTACGGCTCGGGCCTCTACACGGAACTGCCGGAGATCCAGAGAGCCTACACCGGCCCTGTGCGGCACCGCGTGGAGGGCAAGGTCCACGTCGCCGAAAGCGTCGTGGCCATCCCGGGCAGGCAGCCTTACCGCTTCGACCGGTCGGTGGAGCGAATGGAATGGCATGAAGGCGACCTGTGCTCGCTCACGGGCGAACTGGCCTGCCCGGTCATGGCCTTCGTAGTCCCCGACGCGAAGGGGGGCTGGGGTTTCACCTCCAATACCTACCGGGTCGAGGGGACGATCCTGGGGCGTGAGGTTCGGGGGTTCTGCGAATATGGGACCGGCTGGGCCGGCCCTGGCGTGAGCTTCATGCAGCCCTACAGCGAGAGCCGCCTGCACTGGATGATCCTGGCCAACCAATACGAGGATGGGACCTGCGACATCGCCCACATTTCATACATGCGGGGCGAGAACCGGTTCGCCTTGATCTCGAACGAGAAGGGCCCGATCGTGGCCACCGGCGACGTCAAGCTCCAGGTCGAGCTCGACGAGGGCGGGAACCGGGCGCGCTACCCGAAGGTGGTGCATCTTGAGCTCGGCGGCGAGAAATGGCTCTGGCGCCACGCCGATGACAGTCAGGTGAACCTCCCGCCCGTGACCGGCGCGGCCAGCCGGGAAGGCTATGCCCAGCGGGTCGGCGACACGCGCAAGCTGGCCTACGGCTGGGGCTGGCTGAACACGAGCGGGGACGAGCGGATCGATCCCTTCGTGATCAACCGACGGCCCGGTTGATCGCGCCGCGCACCCCTCGCGAACGCTCAGTTCGGCAGCTTCGACAGCAAGCGGGTGTCGACCTTTTGCGAACCCATCGAACTACCTCGAGTCACACAGATCCGGTCTGTCCATCAGGAGGCGCCACTTGAAAGTTCATCCATTCCAGATCGCGGTTCCCGACGATGCGGTCGCCGATCTGAAGGCCCGGCTCGCGAACACGCGCTGGCCCGATGAACTGGAGGATGCCGGGTGGGACTGGGGCGTCAGCCTCGCCTACATGCGCGAGCTGGTCGACTACTGGGGCGGAGAATTCGACTGGCGAGCCCAGGAGCAGCGGCTCAACGCGGTTCCCCAGTTCGTCGCCGAGATCGGCGGGCACGATATCCACTTCCTCGATGTGCGCGCGCCGTCGGGAAACGGCATCCCCCTGCTGATCACCCACGGCTGGCCGGGGAGCTTCGTGGAGATGCTCCGGATCATACCGCTCCTGACCGAGGACGATGGATCGGGCGTTGTGTTCGACGTGATCGTGCCGTCCTTGCCGGGGTATGGCTTCTCAGGACGCCCACGACGCGGCGGCGTGGGCCTGTTCGCCATCGCCGATCTCTGGGCGCAACTCATGAGCGGCCTCGGCTATGATCGCTTTGCGGTCCAGGGCGGCGATTGGGGCTCGGGCGTCTCGACGGCGCTCGCTCTGCGGCATGCCGAGCGGCTGATCGCTATCCACCTGAACTTCTCATCGACGACCCTCGCCAAACCTGAGGACCCGGACAACCCCCTGACCCAGGCGGAACTCGACTGGCTGGCTCGGATGGTGGCCTGGCGGCGCGAGGGATCTGGCTACGCGGCGATCCAGGGAACCCGGCCCCAGACGCTGGCCTACGCCGTCAACGATTCGCCCGCGGGCCTGGCGGCTTGGATCGCGGACAAGTTCCACGCCTGGACCGACTGCGGCGGGCGGATCGAGAACGCGGTTTCGCGCGACGACCTGCTCTGCAACATCTCGATTTACTGGTTCACCGGCACGGCGGCCTCGTCCTTCCGCCTGTACCGTGAGGCCCATCGGAACCCGATGGCCATCAGCGCGGAGGAGTTCATTTCCGTGCCGGCCGCCTTCGCGCACTTCCCGGCCGAAATACCGACGCCCCCGCGACGCTGGCTTGAGCGGACATTCACCGACCTTCGGCGCGACACCTCGATGCCGGCGGGGGGGCATTTCGCCGCGATGGAGCAGCCGGAGTTGCTCGCCGCGGACATCCGCGCCCTGTTCAGAGAGCTGGCTTGAAGGCCTACCGTCGGCGCAACGGGCGTCGAGGACGGGGGCATGGCGTTGTGGCTATCAGCCTGGCTATCGACCCAGTGCCCGCAACAAAGAGGTTGCTCAATAATCCGCCGGAGGCGCATCTGGCTCGCCTCGGGGGATCGGACCTAAAGACCCACAGAGGATAAGGCAGAGGAGGAATCGATGACCGCTGAAACCGTTGGAAAGCTGGGTGACTTCAACAACAAGAACGTGTTCGGATATTTCGAGCACACGATCGAGGCGTCTTATCCGACCAACCAGATGTTCGGCATGCGTATCGATGCGCTTTGCCCGAACGCGACCCTCCAGGACGAGGAGGGCAATCTGTGGAATATCGTGCGCTACCACGATCACCAATCGAGCATCGGCCTGCTTTTGCGGACCAATGCGGATGGGGCGAAGCTCTATGATCCGCACCCCGATGCGGCCCGAGCCTATGCCGGCCCGCTGACCAATCGCCGTGAAGCCGATGCCCACATCGCCGAGAGCATTCCGCTGGTCCCGGGGCGCACGGCCGGAATTCCCGGCAGGCAGCCCTTCTACTATCGCCGCCAGGTGGATCAGATGGAGTGGCGCGAGGGGGAACTGCTCTCGCTGACCGGGGTCTCCGTCTCGCCGGGGATTTCCTGGTACTCGCCCAATTCGGAGGGCGGCTGGATGTTCACCTCCTACATCAGCCGCGTCGAAGGCACGATCATGGGACGCAAGTGCCAGGGGTTTTCCGAGTACGCGACGCTGTGGACCGCCCCGGGCGTGAGTTGGTCGCGGACCTACCAGGAACGGGGCATGGTGTGGCTGATCCTCTGCAACGAGTACGAGGACGGCACGCGCGACCTTTGCCATATCGGCTATAACCGCGGAGACTGCCAGTTCGCCTTCATGGGGACCGAGAAGGGCCCGCGCATGGTGACCCGGGACGTCAAGCTGCAGATCGAACTCGACGAAGGCCGCTATCCCAAGACCCTGCATTACGAAATCGGCGGCGAGAAATGGCGCTGGGATGGCGCCGCCCACGGCCACATGGGCCATCCGACGGCCGGCATCGAGCGAGGCCGGGAGGGGATCATGTGCAGGGTGGGGGAAACCCGGAAGGTGAAGCTGGCCTACGCGTGGGTGAACTTCTTCGCCGACGATCGAATTGATCCGCTCGTGATCAAGGGCGGGTAAGCCGCGGCGGATCCGGCCCGCTCCGCAAGCCAGGCGGGCCGGGTCGGGCAGGGCCGTTTGCGGCGCCGGGATGAGTCACGCGCACGGCCCGTGCCGCCCCGTTGCGATCAACTCCCAACCTGGAGTCATCATGCCGCTGCCCACGTCGCTCCGCGCCCGGCTCACCCTCCCGGCGATCTGCGCCCCGATGTTCCGCGTCACGGGCCCGGCTCTCGTGCGCGAGGCCTGCAAGGCCGGCGTCATCGGCGGCCTTCCGCGTCACAACGCCCGCGGGCGCGAGGAGGCGGAAGCCTGGTTGAAGGCCATCCGCAACGATCTGGACGCCCATTCCGCAAAACACCCGGACGCCCGCATCGGGCCGATCGCGGTCAACGTGAGCGGAAAACTCGGCTCGGACGAGCTGAAGGCGGAGCTGGAGCTCTGTCGCCGGTACGGGGTCGAAATCATCATCAGCGCGATGGGCGACCCCACGGAGATCATTCAGCGCGCGCATGCGTGGGGCGCGCAGGTCTTTCATGACGTGACCAACCTACGCTTCGCCGAGAAGGCGATCCGGGCCGGCGCGGACGGGCTCACCTGCATCGGGGCCGGAGGCGGCGGCAATTCCGGGACGATCAGCCACCTGGCCCTTATCCCGAAGGTGCGGAGCCTGTTCGACGGCGTCATCATCATGGCCGGCACGATCTCGACGGGCGCGGCGATCCGGGCCGGTGAGATCCTGGGCGCGGACCTGGCCTATCTGGGCACCCGCTTTATCGCGACCCAGGAGGCTGACGCCCCTCAGGCCTACAAGGACCTTCTGGTCAGCGAAGGCGCCTCGGACCTGACCTACACCCGGCATATCACCGGGGTTCCCTCCAATTGGCTTACGAGGTCGCTAAGGGATTCCGGCCTCGACCCGGAGAACCTGCCTCGACCGACGGGGGCGATCTACAAGCGCGACCACCTTCCGCCGGGCGTGAAGCCGTGGAGCAATATGTGGAGCGCGGGCCAGGGGATCGACCTGATCGACGATGTGCCCACGGTTTCTGACCTCGTCGCACGCCTTCGCGACGAATATGTCGCCGCCTGCCGCACGCCGGATATGGCCGACGTCGCCGCCCTCCGGGGCCGGCCTTAGATTATAGCGGGGATCGGCGGCGCCTTGCCCGCCGTCCTCAATGGGTTGTCCAGCCGCCGTCGACAGGAAGGGCGACGCCGGTGATGAAGGACGCTGCGGGCGAGGCCAGGAACAGGATGGCGGCGGCGATCTCGTCGGGCTGGCTGATGCGACCGATGGGATGCAGCGGCACCAGGGCGGCCTGTACCTGTTCACTGATCATCGACGTCGCCGTGCCCCCCGGGCAGACGGCGTTCACCCGAACGCCTTGGCTCGAATATTCCATCGATGCGGCCTTGGTGAGCCCGATGATCGCGTGCTTGGAGGCGATGTACGAACTCGACCCCACGCCGGCTATGAGGCCCATGACCGACGAGACGTTTACGATGGCGCCGCCGCCGCTCTCGATAATCGCGGGAATCTGCGCGCGGAGGCACCACCAGGCGCCCTTGAGATTGACGGCGACGACCTGATCGAACTTCTCTTCCGAAACCTCGAGGAGCTTATCCCCGGCAAGCGTCACGCCCGCACAATTGACGCCGATATGCAGGGCTCCGAACGCTGCCCGCGCGGACGCAACCGCCGCGGCGACGCTCTCGCCGCTCGAGACGTCGAGCCGGACCGCCTCGGCCCTTCCTCCCGCGCCGCGAATGGTCGCGACGGCCTCGCTGGCTCCGGCCTCGTTGATGTCGCCGACAAGGACGCTTGCACCCTCGCGCGCGAACATCAGGGCGGTCGCGCGGCCGATACCGGAACCGCCGCCGGTGACCATGGCGACCTTGCCGGCAAATGTCGCTGCGCTCATCTCGTATCCTCTGCGGTTACTTGCGTGGGGGCGAGCGTGGAACGCCTCAGAGTTGCAGTTGCTCCGCCCCGCACTGCTTCAATTAAGATAATTGAATATGACCCTGGTCAAGCCGCTACCGTCGCCGCCGATTCCAAGGCCCCCGACCCCAGACGCCCCTCGACCGGCTCGGGACCGTCAGAAGACGGGCGCTGGCGGCTATTGGCCATCTGCCTGGGCCTTGCGGGCCTGGCCCAGCACATGGGCCCGAATGTTTCTCCGCGTCGGCGCCGGTGAGGATCTTGGCGAAACCGACCATGCCGTTGGCTTCCAGCGCGCCCTCCAACACGATCGCGCTCGGAACGCTGAGCGCTCCCGCTGCAGGCCGTAAGGAACAATGCCCCGACGAGGCCGGCTATGCCGATTTTTCTCATCTTGTCCCCGACAAGTCCGCCCGCGCGGCCCTGGGAGCGAGCGTGGCGCCGCTGTTCGCGCTCCCCGGGTGCACGATCATTAGAGATATCTCTTTATTTGGACGCAATAGGCCTTGTGCGCCAAAGTCGCCGCGGGACCACTTTTCAAGGCCGAGACCGCCCGCGCAGCATCGCCCTTTCACGGAACTCTGAGCGGGGAGGGGGCCGAGGCCCATTGACAGTCCGCACCCGCCGTTTGAATAGAATGTATTCTATCAACGGGGTGGGGGGTGTGAGTTGGATCTCAATTTCGGCGCGGCCTATCAGGACTTCCAAACCGAGGTGGCGTCCTTTCTGGCGCAACACTGGCCCCCGCCGAAGCAGGCCAGTCGCGAGGAGCGCGCGGCGGCCACGGTCGCCTTCCGCCTGGCCGCAACGGAGCGCGGCTATCTCTACCGGAACGTTCCGCGCCGCTATGGCGGTTCGGAGCAGCCGTCGAATGTGATCAAGGCCGAAATCCTCCGGCGCGCTTTCGCCAAGGCCCGGGCCCCCAGGGAAGTGCTGGGCAATGGCGTGGCGCTTCTGGTGCCCACCCTGCTCGACTGCGGCGCGGAATGGCAGAAGGAGCAGTTCATCGCCCCAACCGTGCGCGGTGAGCTCACCTGGTGCCAGGGCTACTCCGAGCCGGGCGCCGGCAGCGACCTCGCGTCTGTGAGGTCGAAGGCCGAGCTGATCGACGGGCGATGGGTGATTCACGGGCACAAGATCTGGACGACCCTCGCCTACCAGTCGACCCACATGTTCGCGCTTGTGCGCACGGAGCCCAAGGCGTCCAAGCATGACGGGATTTCCTACCTGCTCTTGGACATGAAGCAGCCGGGGATCACGATCCGTCGAATCCGGCAGATCAGCGGGCAGAGTGAATTCTGCGAGGTGTTTTTCGATGGGGCCACCACGCCTGCCGACTGGATCGTCGGGGAGCGGGGCAAGGGTTGGCAGGTCTCCCGGAGCACCCTCAAGCACGAACGCAATATGGTGGGCGGATCGGCCGGGACACAGGCCCTGTTCAATTCCCTAGTGCGGTTCGCGAAGACCACGGTCCGCAACGGCCGGCCGGCGAGCGAGGACCCGGTGGTGCGCTCGCGCCTCGCGGCGATCGAGGGCGCCGTAAAGTCGCATATCTACTCGTCGTACCATCAGTTGACGAAGGAAGCCGCGGGCGAACCGCTTGGCATCCTGCTTCATCTCAACAAGCTGAGCAGCACCGAGATCGCCAAGAGCATAGCAACGCTCGCCCAGGACATTCTGGGGGAGGACGGTCTTCACATGCCGCCGGCCGACGGTGGTGCGGCGATGGAGCATCCTGAGCTCTGGCTGAACCAGATTTTCGGATCGCTCGCCATATCCATCGCCGGGGGGGCCTCGAACATTCAACGCAACATCATTTCTGAGCGCGGCCTGGACTTGCCGCGCGAACAGGGGGTCTGACATGGACTTCGACCTCTCATCCGAACAGAAGATGCTGCGGGATGGACTGTCCGAGTTCCTCACGGCGACCATCGACGCGCCGCGTCTCGTGCAGATGGATACGGGGGAGGTGGAGGGGCTCCGCACCACCGTCGACGCCGCGCTCTTCGACATGGGCCTGGCCGGAATCCTCGTCGAGGAGACGCAAGGCGGCCTCGATCTGGGGCTCCTGACGCTCGCCGTCGTGGCCGAGGAACTGGGTCGGCACGCAGCCCCCAGCAGCGTTGTCCGCAACGCCCTCGCTGCGTGGATTATCTCCTCGGCGGGCGACGAGGCGCAGAAGGCGCAATGGCTTGGCGACCTTCTCAGCGGCGAGGTCCGCGCCGCCTTCGCTGTTCAGCAAGGCGACTCCTGGTCGCCGGACGCCTGGGCGCCGGCCTCGGACGGCGCGCCCCTCGAGAAGCGCAACGTCGAGGGCGGCGTCGACGCGGACCTGTTGATCGTGGTGTTGGCCGGATCCAAACTCGGCATCGCCCACGGCCCCGGGATCATCCGCAAGGAGTCCCGCCCCGCCCTGGACACCACGCGTCCGATCGTGGACCTCGCCATAGCGCGGGAGGCCATCGAGGAACTCCAAGGCCCTGATGGTCTGGTGGCGCGCTTGCGCGATGCGCACCTCGCCCTGCTGGCGGCGGATGCCCACGGCGCCGGTCAACGCGCCTTCGACATGAGCGTCGAATACGCCAAGACCAGAACCCAATTCGATCGGCCCATCGGGTCCTTCCAGGCGATCAAGCATCAGTTGGCCAATATGGCGCTTGAAATCCATCCGACGAAGTATCTCGCCTGGTATGCGGCGCATGCCTGGGACGCGATTCCCGCGGACGTCGAGCATTCCGCCGCACTCGCCAAGGCGCACGTGACCGATGTCGCCGTGCGTACAGCGCGCGCGGCCGTCGAAGCTCACGGGGGCATCGGCTACACCTGGGAATATCCCCTGCACCTCTTTCTCAAGCGCGCCATGTTTGACCGCGTCGTCTGGGCCGGCGTGGAAGAACACCGGGCTCGGGTCGCCGCGCTGTCCGCTTGGTGAACTCTCTGAACCGCAGCCCCCCGCGAACGCGTCCGGCCCCGGGAAGCGTGCTTGGCTTCCCTGATCCGACCGCGCGGGGGCAACCCCATCGGGCGACCGTCGTTCAGCCCACAGCCTTGATCCGACGCGCGCAAGAGGCGTCGATTCAGTTATCTTTTGGCGTTCTCTCCGGCGCCGCCTTTGCGGCATCCGCAGCTTCGCTGTCGTCGAGCCACTGCCGGTTCAGTTCCGACGTACGCTGGGCCAGAAGTTCGGCGACGTTCGGATCGCCATCGATGATCGCCTCGATCAGGCGCGTCCGACGCTCGCGGTACGCCCGAATACGCTCGGGGCGCCCGACCAGGAGATCGTTCTCGGGCCGGATGTTGGCGGCCAGATCGTAGAGGATGTCCAGGAATAGCGTCAGGACGCTGTTCCGGCTGGCGGCGCCAATCAGTTGGCCGAACTCCCGCTCACCCCTGGCGAAGGCTCGGAAGCCGCCGCCTTGCCCGGAATCCTCCGCCTCTCGCTTCAGAAAGTCGCGAAAGGCTTCACGCGAGGCGTCATCAATATTTGTGGCCGCCAATCGCGCAAGCTCCGCCCGTATGGGCGCCATCGAGTGGCTGATCTCGTCGAGGTTTGTCTGCCGCGTCGTGAGAAAGATCGCCGCCATGTGGGAGACAGCGCGACCGGTCGGTCGCCGGGCGATGTAACCGCCGCCAACGCCGCGTCGGACCTGAAGAAGCTGCTCTTGCGCCACCAGGGCTCCGGCCTGCCTCAAGGTTGGACGGCTGACCTTATGGCGCGCCAAGAGCTCGTCCTCGGAGCCAATCAGTTCCCCTTCGCTGGCCTTTAGGGACTCGGCGCGCAGCGCCTCCACCGTCTGCCTCAGGGTCGACGAGAGTTCCGGATGCCTGTACGTCGTCCTTGTTCGTTTCGCCATCAATGCCCCGTCCCGCCCACGGCAAGTTTGTGTGCAAATCCCGTCCGGAAATGTTGCCCGGCCCCCCGTCCTTCCGACGTCTCCGCCAGCGAACGTCTGCAACCCTTATAATGCGCTCCCGACTATTGAATTACCTTATTAACGCCAAGGCGTCCAAGCTTCCGGTCGACGTGGCGCCCTCCCCAGCGGCGAGAAGACGCCGCCAACGGCCCGCGCGGCCTTGAGCGGTCGCTCTCAAGTCTGTCGCGATCTGCGGGGCGGGTCGCCGCGGCCTCCAGGTCTTCCATTCATCTGGCCGCGGGTCATTCACGGACCTGGAGCTGCGCCATTCCGATAGTTGTATAAGCGCTCACGCGGCTGATGTCCGAGATATCACAGAGGGCTCCGCTTGACGGGGTGACTCATAGAGTTATGCTTTTTGCCATTCGAGGAGGATGGCCCGGTTGAAAGAGCATGTCGCCTGCTTTCCCTGTTCCGGTCAACGCCGGGGGCGACCAAGGATGACATCCAACCCGACGGGCGCGCTAAGTCGCCAGGAATCTGGCGCGGCATATTGCGGCGCTCAACAAGTGCGCTCCGGGTTGCGCATCGCATTGGAGGAATTGATGAGACGCGCACCGCCTGAGCTCTTGCCGCCGACCCGCGTCGTCTGGTTGCACACGTCGGTCGCCAAGACCCGGGAGACGGCGGCATGAGCGCGCCTCTCCCACCGGCGCAACAGCGGCGCGATCCCGCCGGGCTCGAATTCCGCCCGGATCTGATGCCGGTCGACGCCTATATTTCGCCGGCCTATTTCGATCTGGAGGAGGAGCGGCTCTGGTCGCGCACCTGGCAGATCGTGTGTCGGGCGGAAGAGATCCCGAATGTCGGCGATTTCGTCACCCATGAGATCATCGATGAATCGATCATCGTCGTCCGCGTGGCGCAAGACCAGGTCAAGGCGTTCTACAACGTGTGCCAACACCGCGGCCGTCGCCTGAAGGAGGGCTGTGGCAACGCAGGGCAGGCGATCACCTGCCGTTTCCATGGCTGGTCATGGAACATCGACGGCTCTCTTCGCAGCGTCACGGATGGCGAGGACTGGCAGGGCTGCCCCCATTTCGCCGACGCGGACCTCGCGCTCAAGGAACTGCGCGTCGAGCAGTGGGGCGGATGGTATTGGATCAGCATGGATCCGGAGATTGAACCCCTGCTCCAGTACCTCGCTCCGATCCCCGAGGTGTTCGAACACTATGACCTCGAGGACATGCGTTTTGCCTGGTACAAAACGCTCGTGGTGCCGTGCAACTGGAAGGTGATGATCGACGCCTTCAACGAGGGTTACCACACCGAAGCCACCCACCCGCAGGTCGGACTGCGGAGCGCTCTCGGCACGGTGGGCGTCGCCCATGGCCGGCACGGCATGTTCTTCTTCCCGTCCCCGGAGCGGGCGCGCACGAGGATAGCGATGACGCCGCCGGGCCTCGATTTTCGCCCGCTGCTGCACAGTGGGCTGAAGGAGGCGCGCGATACGCTCCACGCACTGACATCGGACTACAAGGTTCGCGCGGCGGAGCGTCTGGTAGATGAACTGCCGGCTACGGCGACCTTGCCGGAGGTGCTCGCAAAGCTCGATGTGCTCCACAGGGAGGAACTCGAAAAGGCCGGCGCACAATGGCCCCCACGCCTCACTCCCGACGACATGGCTCGGGCCGGGACGGACTGGCATATCTTCCCCAACACCATCATCCTGCCGAGCGCCGACAGCATCCTGTGGTATCGGGCGCGGCCTAACGGACGGAGCGTGGACTCCTGTGTCTTCGACATCTGGGTCCTGGAGCGGTTCGGAGAGGGCAAGGCGCCGCCCCTGAAGCGGGACTTCTATGCCACCCCGGAGGAATTCGCCGGCCAGAACCCGTTCCTGGAGCAGGACTTCGGCAATATCGCCGCCGTGCAGAAAGGCATGAAGTCCCGCGGCTTCACAGGCGCGCGCACCAGCCCCGTTCAGGAGGTGCCGGTGAACAACTTCCACAAGACGCTCTACCGTTACCTCGCCACGCCGCCCGGGGATCCGCCGCCGGACGCCTAGACCATCGGGGCTCGCGGGAAGGCGGTCCTGGGCGCGCGATGCGCGTTCGGAACCTCTTGGGCCAGGCGATGATCCCGGGCGCTCACAAGGCTGCGGCTGGCGACAGCGGCCAGCGGCCTTGCGGACCCTCTTGAGGTATATGAATTGTGCACTTCCAGCGCACTATCCAAATAGACGCCTAGTTGGATTTCCTATAGACAGAACTCAATAAGAGCTCCGGCCAGGTCGGGGGCGACTAGGGAGCTGCCGCGTGAAGCGCTACGATTACGTGATTGTGGGCGCCGGATCGGCCGGCTGCGTGCTGGCCAACCGCCTGAGTGAGAATCCCAACGTGTCCGTCCTGCTCATCGAGACAGGGCCGGAAGACCGGAATATCTTCATCAGCATGCCTCGCGGCTACGCGAAGGTCATGGGCGACCCCAAGTTCAGCTGGCGCTATCCGGTCAAGCGTGGCGGGGGCGCCAACGAGCCGGAGTTCCATGTCCGCGGTCGGACGCTCGGCGGCTCCAGCGCCATCAACGGGCTTGTCTACATGCGTGGCCAGCCGAGCGATTACGACAACTGGGGCTTGCCGGATTGGAACTGGAATACGTTTCTATCGGCCTACAAGGCGATCGAGTCACATGAACTCGGCGAAGACGAAACCCGCGGCGGTTCCGGCCCATTGCGTATCTCGGCGCATCCCTATCGGCTTCCCCTCTGCGATGCCGTGATCGAGAGCGCGCAGAGCCTGGGGATTCCGATCCGGGCCGATCTGAACGCGCAGTCGGGCGAGGGGGTCGGCTACACCGTGCGAAACATCTGGCGTGGTCGCCGGCAAAGCGCCGCCCATGCCTTCCTCAAGCCCGTGCGGAGCCGCAGGAATCTCACGGTCGTAACCGGGACCATGGTCGACAGGGTGTCCTTCGAGAATGGGCGGGCCACAGGGGTCGTCGGCCGCGGGCCGAGCGGGCCCGTCGCGTACACGGCCGACCTCGGCGTCGTGCTGACGGCAGGCGCCATCAACACGCCGAAGCTGCTTCAATTGTCGGGCATCGGACCGGCTAAGCTTCTCGCCCGGCATGGGATCAAGCCGGTCGTGGACGCTCCGGAGGTGGGGCGAAACCTATCGGATCACAGGTGTCTCTTCCTGCAGTTTCGGGTCAACTCGGCCAGTGAGAACCATCAATTCAGCGGCTGGCGCCTTTACCGGAATGCTGTGCGCCAGACCTTGCTGGGAGATGGGCCGTTGAGCCGCCCGGCGTTCGAGGTGGGCGGCTACATCAAGACCGACCCCTCGCTTGACTGGCCTGATGTCCGCCTGCTCGTCAATCCCGTCACGGTCGATCCCGCCGCCGGTGGGGCGATGCGCCTGGAGCGGCTGCCCGGCCTGACGATCGGCGGCTATCAAACGACGCCTTTGAGCCGCGGTTTTCTGGAGATCGCCTCGGCGGCCGTCGACGAAACGCCCACCATCGTGACCAACGCCTTGGAGCATGAGGCGGACCGTCAGGCCGCCGTCGGCCTGGTGCGCTACGTGCGCCGGCTCGCCGCGACAGAGGCGCTTGCGCGCTTCGCACCCTCCGAGCTGTTTCCAGGAATCGACGTTGAGAGCGCCGACGACATCCTCTCGGTCTGGAATCGATTCGGTGGTTCGGGCATGCACATCACCGGCACATGTCGGATGGGCGTCGATCCCACCTCCGTCGTGGACACCTCCCTTCGCGTCCGCGGGGTCGAGGGCCTGTTCGTTGCGGACATTTCGGTCCTTCCGAGCGTGATTTCAGGCAACACCAACGCCCCTGCGATGGCGTTGGGCTATCTTGCGGCGGGCCGGATCCGCGACTGCGCGGCGCAGTCGAATGCGGCGTCTTCGCCACGCGCCGCCGCAGCAGCCTAGACGGCCTGCCTGGCCACCAACGGTCTCATTTCGCCCAGCGCGCGAAACGAAGGAGGATACCTTGAAGTACGTGATGTTCGGCCCCTCTGGCCTGCGGGTGTCGGAGCTCTGCCTCGGGGCCATGACGTTCGGCGACACCTATGATTGGGGCGCCGGTCGGGAGGCCAGCCGCGCGCTGTTCGACGCCTACGTGGAGGCAGGCGGCAACTTCATCGACACCGCCAATCGCTATCAGGAGACCCAGAGCGAGAGCTATCTCGGGGAGTTCATGCAGGGCAGGCGGGATAGGCTGGTCCTGGCCACCAAATACAGCCTGCCCATGTATCCGCCGGACCCGAACTCTTCGGGGAACCATCGCAAGAGCCTGACGGTGGCGGTGGAGGAGAGCCTTCGGCGGTTGAAGACCGATTACATCGATCTCCTCTGGATGCACGCCTGGGACCAGGTGACGCGTTCGGATGAGGTGATGCGCGCCCTTGAGTATCTCGTCGCCTCGGGCAAGGTCCTGCACATCGGGGCCTCGGACACGCCGGCCTGGGTGGTCTCGCGATCCAACGCCATCGCCGAACTGCGGGGCTGGGCGAGCTTCACGGGCGTGCAGTTGCCCTACAGCCTTCTTGAGCGTACGCCCGAGCGCGATGCGCTGCCCATGGCTCAGGCCCTGGGCCTCGGCGTGGTTGTGTTCGGTTGCCTGGGCTCAGGCGTGCTCAGCGGCAAGTATCTTGAGAATCCCGACGCCGAAGGCGGCCGGGTCAATCGGCCGGATTGGCCGCTCGCAAGCACCACGCGTGATGAAAGGATCCGGTCGATCGCACTTGAGGTGCGGGACATCGCCGGCGAGCTTGGCGCGACATCCTCGCAGGTCGCCATCGCCTGGGTCAAGGCCCAGCACGAAAGCTATATCCCCATCGTGGGCGTCCGCACCCTCGACCAGTTGCACGACAACCTGGGGGCCGCCGAGGTCGCCTTGTCCGAAGATCATCTGAAACGTCTGGACAAGCTGAGCGCCATCGCCATGGGCTACCCCTGGAGTGTCCTGTCGAGCATCTCAACGACCACGAAGGGCGGGCGACTGGCGAAGGGGTAGCGGCCGCGAGCGCCATACCCCGAGACGGCGCCCGCACGGAGTCCATCCCATCCCGTAACACCTGCAAGGCGGGACCGACGACGAAGCTGTCAAAGGCGACTTGAACCCCTGCACGGTGTTGATCGTGCAGGGGGCGCCTGCGTGGGCGTCCACGGCCAGGCTTTCCCGATCCGCGGGCGCCGGAGCGCCGCCGAACTCAATTGATAGAGCTCGCCGCGGCGACGCGCCTGAAGCCCCGTCAGCCCGCGTGGAAGCCGATCGTCTTCACGTAGGTGAATTCATTCAAGCCATCGAGGCCGTACTCGCGTCCATGACCGGAGCGCTTCACGCCGCCGAAGGGGGCGTGGCTCGACATCGTTCCGGCGCCCCCATTGATCGAAATACTGCCTGTCCGAACCCGCAGGGCCATCTGGTAGGCCTTGCCGGCGTCTCGCGAGAAGATGCCGCCGCCCAGGCCGTAGTCGCTTTCGTTGGCGATCGCGATGGCTTCCTCATCGTCGTCATAGCCGATGACGACACCGACAGGACCGAAGATTTCGTCCCGGGCGATCCGATGGTCGTTGCGGACATTGTCGAAGAGGGTCGGCGCGTAGAAATAGCCCTTGTCGAGACCAGCCGGCCGATGTCCGCCGAGCACCAGGGTCGCGCCCTCGTCCTGCGCAGCCTGAACGTAAGACTCGGTCCGCTGGCGAGCCGCCTCACGAATGAGGGGCCCCATGCCCGTCGCAGGGTCCGCGGGGTCTCCGACCTTGATGTTCTTGGCCAGCGCCGCGAGGCGGGCGACATAATCGGCTCGCACCGAGTTGTGCACGATCTGGCGGGTGGTGAGCGAGCATCCCTGACCACAGTGCACGGTGAATTGGCCGACCCCGACGCGCGACGCCAGGGCCAGGTCCGCGTCAGGCCTCACGATCATCGCCGACTTGCCGCCGAGCTCCATGATGACACGCTTCAGCGTGCGCGCGGCCTGCGCCTGGATGAGTGAGCCCACGCGGTCGGAGCCGGTGAAGGTGATGATGTCGACCCGTGGATCCGTAGTGAGGGTCTCACCCACCTCCACGCCGCCGTTGATGATGTTGAGGACGCCCTTCGGCAGGCCGACCTCGTCGGCGATCTCGCCGAGGATCAGGGCCGCAAGCGGCGTGAACGGCGAAGGTTTCAGGACGACCGTGCACCCTGCGGCCAGCGCGGGGATGATTTTGGCGAGGTTCAGAAAGAACGGCGCATTGTAGGCGGTGATGGCGCCGACCACGCCGACGGGCTCACGCACCCCGAGCGACACCCCCAGGACCATGGACCCGTCGGCCTGAGGCGTCAGGTCGGGGCTATAGGCGGTCACGGGATCGCGGGTCATCAAATCCACGGTGGTGCGGGCGTGCTTCATGGGCAGGAAAAAATACATGCCGCGCGCTTGCCCCAGGGTGGCGCCCCCTTCGGCGACCGTGAGCGCAATGATGGTTTCCTTCCGCGCGTCGATCGCGTCGAGGAAGCGCGTCAGAAACGCCTGTCGCCCCTTGGCCGGCAGCCCCGCCCAAGCTCCGCCATCGAAAGCCTGGCGCGCCGCCGCGATCGCGGCCTCGGCTTCCGGGACGGATCCGACAGGCGCCCTGCCGATGACGCCCTCGGTGGCCGGATTGATGACGTCCTCGAACTGCGCGCCCTGGGGCGCTTCCCATTGGCCGCCGATGTAAAGTCCTGCAGGCGTGGGAAAGGGCAAGGTCATAAGATGCTCCGTCTATAATGCGGTTTCCGGAATTCTGCCGCGGATCGACATCGGGCCGGCCAATTTGGCCTCACCATATCAGATTGAATAAGCTCAATGGAACCGCGGCGAGACCGGACGATGGAATTTCTCTTGCCTTGATGGTCCGCGATCCTGCGCGTCGGCGGTCGCCGGCGCCGCGAGCGCCGAATCAATGACGGCCGTGCTCGGCCTGCCGTCGCCGGCGTCGCTGACCGAATAGTCTCCTCGACGACATTATGGTCTCCTCGATGACATTTTTGCAGGCTCGCCAGTTTTCAGGCTCGCCGGAAAAACCGTGATCGCAGAGGGGGGGCTGGAGAACCCTCGCAAGGATAGAGAGGTATCGGGGTAATGGGTTTCCCCTTATGCTGACCCTGCATGAGATTGATCGCGGTGATTTCGGCGCCGCAAACAGGCCGCGTTCCGGGATCGCCTCTCGTGGGGAGAGTTAGGCCTCTCTAGCGATCCTGGATTGAATCGACCCTTTATCAAACAGGCGCCTCTAGACAGGCGCCCGTTAAAGAAGTACCTAAATGACAGGTGCCTGACGCGCCGATTACCGTTGCAAATGCCCCAGCGACAAAAAGGGGCGATCGGGGGAAGCAGATATGGATTTCGCTATGAGGTTAGCGTTGCGGTCGGCCGTGCTTGCGGGCTGCAGCGTCTCCGCCCTGGCCACTGCCGCTCATGCTCAGACCGCAGAGGCGGGCACGCGCATTGAAGAGGTCGTGGTGACGGCCCTAAGAACCGCGCAGAACATCCAGAGCGTCCCCGTCGCGGTGACGGCGCTCGATTCTGCCGCGCTTGAAAAACGCAGTATCTCGGACGTGCAGGACATCCAGCTCAGCGTACCGAACATGCAGATCCGCGAGGAGAGCGCCGTCGTCGGTATGACGATCGGTATCCGTGGCATCAACGTGCCGGCTGATAATTTCGCCTTCGACAGCGCCGTGGGCGTCTATGTCAATGACGTCTTCATCGCGCGGTCAAACGACTTTGGCGCCACGTTCTTCGACGTCGACAGCGTGCAGGTGCTGCGCGGACCCCAGGGCACGCTCTTTGGGCGCAACACGCCGGCCGGCGCCGTGCTCATCGATACAAAGGGGCCAGGGGCGACCTACGGCGGCTACGCGCAGGTGGGCCTTGGCGGCGGTGGGCACCTCGGCGGCGACGGCGCCGATCGTTCGATCTTCCGCCTGGAAGGCGCGGTCGACCTCCCGATCGCGGAGAACTTCGGCGTTCGCCTCGCCGGCTACAAGCTCAACGACACCGGCTATGGTCGCAGCCGAACCACGGGGTACGAGTTCGCCCGGCGGGACAACTACGGCGTCCGAGCCACATTTGAAGCGCGGCCGACGGAAAGGTTCAGCGCCAGGCTGATCCTCGACCAGAGCCGCCTCGACCAGGGCGTGCCCCTCAACGTGCCCCTGGAGTACCTCGTGCCGCGCGCTGCCCAGCCCTGGGACCGCGTAAACGGCGGCACGGCTCAGCAGGATCTGATTCTGGCGATGACCCAGAATATCACGCCCTATCTGAGCAACTCGTGGTTCACGACCCAGAGGCTGGTGGGGCGGTCGAATTCGGCGACGCTCAATCTCAAGTATTCCCTCTCTGACAATTGGGGCGTCCGGTCCATTTCGGGATGGCGGAAAATCTATCGGGACACCCAGAACGACAACTATGGGACCCCGTTCGGCGACCTGGTGAAGAACGATACGGCGACCACTGCGACGATCCGCCAGCAGCAAATATCGCAAGAATTCGTGGTCAACGGCGACATCACGGAACGCTTCCACGTTCTGGCCGGATTGTACTACTTCCGGGAAAAGGGCTCGGATCAGAACATCATCAAGGCGAATGTTTTGACCGTGCCGGCGCCAGCCCACTATGATCCGCTGATCTTGCGCGGTCAGGGTATTGTTTACACTAGCAAGGCCGTGTTCGCGAACCTGTCGTACGACATCCTGCCGACGCTGACGGCGTCCGTTGGATACCGTTTCGCGGAGGAGAAGAAGCACGTCGACCTGAACAGCAGCTTCAAGCTGTCCGGCACGGTCTTCGCCCGTGGGCCAGAAGACTTCAATGACAAGGTTCCGCTCTACGACGCCAAGTTGACATGGAAGGCGACGCCGGACCTGCTGTTCTATGGCAAATATGGCACGGGCTATCGGGCGGGCGGGATCGGGTTCCGCGCCGCTGATGCCCAATTCATGCCGGAGACGGTGAAAACCTCCGAAGCCGGCGCGAAGTGGGATTTCAACGTCGGCGCCATGCCGGCCCGCCTCAACACGGCGGTGTTCCACTCCAAGTACGAGAATTTCCAGGTCAGCGTCAATCTAACGAACCCCACGCGCTCCACCGTGGTGAACGCTGGCTCGGCGACGCTCAAGGGCGCTGAGTTGGAATTTTCGGTCAAGCCGGTCCCTGCGCTCGACGTCTCGGCTTCGCTCGGCCTGTTGGACGCGCACTACAACCAGTTCTTGCTCAACAACAGCAGCTTTGGACCCATCTCCGACTTCTCAGGCAACAAGCTGCGTGAAGCCCCGGATGTGACTTTCTCAGCGTCCGCAGGATACACCATACCGTCCAGTATTGGTGAATGGCTTCTCCAATTGGATTACGCCTACTCGGCTGACTACTTTGTTGATACCCTTTACCAGCCGACGGCGCCGGCGCTGGCGCGCACCAACGTCTTCCATCAGAAGGCGACCAACATCTGGAATACCCGCATCAAGCTGGGCCAGGCCTTTGGCTCAAAGGTTGACGTTTCGCTTTGGGGAAAAAACATCACCGATCAGAAGATACTCACCTACGGCCTTGCCGTCGGCACGCTGAGGAACGGCACCTACGGCGAGCCGATGTCCTACGGTATCGACCTGCGGGCCGCGTTCTGACGACGAGCCTCCTCGCGCCGCCCAGGCTTCGGGTGGCGCGAGGGGCCTCGAAGCTGTAAGAATTGAGTATCGTTGCTGAGAGAGTTACAGCGTGCAGAACCATTCCATCGAGGCCTTGTTCGAGCGCCCCACTAATGATCTCTGGCTGATGGAGCAGGCTGAGCGCGAGGCCATGCAACTCGCCATGATGGCCGAACGTTTTGGCGAGCTCCGCCCGCGCGTAGGTCAGCTGGGCAAGCTGGCCACCCTTCAGAACGTCGACACGATTACGACGGTGGACGATGTCACGCCGCTGCTGTTCCAGCACACGGCCTACAAGTCCTACCCCATCTCCCTACTTGAGAAGGGGCGATTTGACCTTCTGACGCGGTGGCTCGGCGGGTTGACGGTCCACGACCTTTCGGGCGTTGACGTGGCCGGCTGCGACGGCTTTGATTCGTGGTTCGACGCCTTGGAAGCCCAGACGCCGCTCCGCCCCAACCATTCGACGGGGACGGGTGGGAAGCTGTCGGTCATTCCCCGCGATGTCGAAGACCTGGACCGGTTCGAACGTTACCACCTCAAGAGCCTCGAGCCCTTCGGCGACGAACCGGACCGGCTGGCCGCCCTGAGGGAAGGGGCCCAGCCGGTTCCGATCGTCTATCCGTCCAACCGAAGGGGCCGGCACGTTTCCCAGCGCTTGCTGGATGGCCTGGTGAAGAGACTCGGGTCCGAGGAAACGACCTATTGCCTCTACAATGACTTCATGAGCGCTGACGTCGCTTCGCTTGCGGGGCGGGTGCGCGGCGCCAGCATGAAGGGCGAACTCGACGAGATGAAGATCCCGCCCGAGCTGTTGCGGCGCTTCCAGGCTTCGCTCGCGCGTCACTCCAATCAAGCCAAGGATCAGGAGTCCTTCTTCGAGCGGATCCTCGCAGATCTTCACGGCAAGCGGGTCTACGCCCTGGGCAACGTCCCGCTCCTCTTCAACTGGACCCTCATGGGCGAGGAGCGCGGCCTGGCCGGGCTGTTTGACCCCGGGAGCCATGTCAGCACGGGCGGCGGCCTCAAGGGCGCTGTCGTCCCCGACGACTGGCAGGCGCGAACTGAGCGCTTCCTCGGCGTAAAGCCCCGCTTTGGTTACGGCATGTCGGAGATGATCCCAGGCAACGGGATGTGCCAGCACGGCCACTATCACGTGTCGCCCTATGTGGTCCCATTCGTGCTCGACGCCGCAACGGGAGCGCCGCTGCCGCGAGAAGGTACGAACACCGGCCGCTTCGCCTTCTTCGACCTGCTGATCGGCTCCTACTGGGGAGGCTTTGTCACGGGGGACAAGGTGACCGCGACCTGGGACGGCTGCGCATGCGGCCGCAGGGGGCCGTACTTTCACGCCGTGATCGAGCGTTTCAGCGAACTCGAAGGCGGCGATGACAAGATCAGCTGCTCCGGCAGCAATGATGCACATGAAGAGGCGATGTCATGGCTGATGTCGCGCGCGAACGAAATCGCCTGAGCACCATCCCTGACAGATCATTGAGACTACTGTGGACGATGAGGGCGCGGGAGTCTGAAAGTGACGTCGCCCGACGCGCCCGCGACCCGGAACGAACGATCTGCCGCTCGGAAGCGCGCGTGAGCCCTGCGGCGCATGCGAAGACATCGGGGGCCGCTCGATCTCGTCGCACGGCCCCCGATGGCGGCTATTTGATATACGGCTTCAGCCGGTCATCGTTGTAGAAGTTCACCCAGGCGTAGGTGTAGCGCGGCGTGCGCGTATCGCCTTGCCGCTGGGCCACGCCGATCCGATCCCGTGAAGTCGGATGCTCGAGCGTTCCGACGTCGGAATTCTCGCTAGCGTTCCAGATCCATGGCTCGCCATCGACCGTGTAGATCAGCTTGTCTGGAAATCCGTTGGCGTCGACATAGGCTTCGAACTCGACGTTCGTCGTCGCGGTGATCGGCCCCTTCTCATCGCCGACCAGTCCAAACCGGCCGCCGTCCGCCAGGACGCCGAGATGGCAGAAGTCGTACTCGCCGTTGTCATACTCGTTGCACATGATCATCCACGACGCGACCTTCTGCCGGTAGTGGGCGATCAGGCTCTCCCCATGCGGCATGAACTGGGTGGCGAACTCCGAGAAGCCATTGACCTTGCGACCGAAGAGCGTGCCGCTGACGCGGCTCACGAAGGAGGAGAACCCCCAGCCGCCCATCCCGTCGAACGCAAACCAGCTCTTGGCCGGGCACATCCGGACGCCTGTCAGGGACAGCCAGTCGCCCTCGCGCCACTCGATGCCTTCAAGGGTTCGCTTGTAGTAGAAGCCGTTCTTCGCCGGCGCGAGCGGCTCGATGATGTGGGCGTCGCCCTCGATCCGATGCCCGATCAAGCCGGCAAACGCCTTCGAGGCCTGGGGGTGCGGTTGGCTCAGCTTGTGTCCCTCGGCGTTGGTGGACAGGTTCAGCCCCATGCTCGCCTTGTAGTCGGTGAATCGATAAATCAGCCAGACCTTCCCATCTTCATCGTAGAGAAGCGTGTTGGGGACGACGCAATCAATATCGAGCCCGAATAGCTGCGTTTTTGGGAAGCCAGATTCCAGCGTCTCCTCAAAGAATCCGCAGATCGGCTGACCACTGTAGTCGCCGAATTTTTTTATCGTGGCTGATCTCTTCATGTTTCGTCCCTTTGAATTTTTGAAGACTGAAATTTGATTTGAACGGCCGCGAGCAGCCGCAGGTTGACGCCAAGCCGCGTCTTGCGGAGGTGCAAGAACGAGGCGGCCGCGGGGAACATCAACGTCCTTGGCCCTCCCTGAGCTGACCCGGCGTTTGCCGACGATCGGTAGCGCGTCGTGCCTCCGGCGGCCGACGTGTTGGCAGATTTAAGCTATCTCTTATGGGGGCATGATGGTCAACGATCGCCGTCGCACAGGCGCTATGCGATCAATAAAGTGGCCCCTATTGAGGGACGCCTTTGGTTATCAAGCGCCCGGCTCCGCAAGGTTGCACATTACCGCGCTTGACGTCCTGCTGCGGACCCGCGGCTCCGGCCCGGGACCCGGTGCTCGTCAGTCGTCTCCGGAGGGGTCGTCCAGCGGCGTCCACTGGTGGCTCGAGGCGAGCTCCCGAACGATCGCCTTGATTTCGTTGCTCATCGCGACGATCGCCGCGGAGGGCAGGCGGGTCAGGGGCCGCGCCAGGACCAATGTGCGTGACTGATTGGGAGAGGGCAGGGAAGACGCCATCAATTCCCCGCGGGCGACTTCGGCCTGGACGGTCGAGAAGGGGAAGATCGTACAGCCTACGCCGCGGGCGACCATGCCGATGATCGCCGGCAGGGAATCAACCTCCACGATCGACGCGGTATCGACGTGCAGCTTGGACAGCACGTCATCGACGATCTCGCGCAGACGGCTGGGTCGCGCGGAGAGGACGATGGGGCCAAGTTGTAGCGCCTGGGCCGCCGTGGCGCCGCCGGACAATGGCGCGTGGATCAGCATCAGGGGTTCGCGCAGCAGGGGCTCGGTGGCGAGGGGGCCCATCGTGCGTTCTTCGTAGAGGATCGCGAGATCCAGTTCGCCGGCGTGAATTCGGCTGTGCAGGCCGGTGCTGAAATCATCCACGAACTGCGGCCGAAGCCGTGGGAAGCGCGCTCGAAGCCGCAGCGCCAGGGGCGGCAGGATGCAGGACGCCAGGGTCGCCGGAACGCCCACGGCCACACGCCCCGAGGGCTTCGCTGCCAAGGCCTCCACAGCATCCTTCCCCCGCTCGACGGCGCGCAGCACCTCGCGGGCATGGGTCAGAAGGGCCTCGCCCGCCTCGGTGGGCTCGACGCCCCACGGATGCCGCAGCAGCAAGGCGGCGCCCAGTTCCGCCTCCAGCAACCGCACCTGGCGCGACAGGGCCGGCTGGGCGATGCGCAGCACGGCCGCGGCCTTGGAAAGGTTCCGAAGTTCAGAGATCCGGACGAAGTTGGCGAGTTGAACGAGGGTCATGCTGCTTCGGCATAGCTGGCGGCATTCCCCTGTCTTGAACGTTATCGAGCCCGCCGTCTACTTCCCCTCGCAACGGCGCGGGGGGGATTGCGCCCTCTTTCGAGCTCCGGACGCCTTACCCGCCGCGCTTCAGGGTCTCGCGGGCGATGATCACCTGCTGGATCTGGCTGGTGCCCTCGTAGATCCGGAAGATGCGAACATCGCGATAGAAGCGCTCGATCCCGTAGTCCGCGATGTAGCCGGCGCCTCCGAAGATCTGCACGGCCTTGTCCGCGACCCGGCCCACCATTTCCGAAGCGAAGTACTTGCAGGCAGCCGCTTCCATGGTGACGTTCGCGCCGGCGTCGCGCTTGCGCGCGGTCTCCAGCAGCAGCGCCCTTGCAGCTAGGGACTCTGTCTTGCAGTCGGCGATCATGCCCTGGATCAGCTGGAAATTGCTGAGCGGCTGGCCGAACTGCTTGCGTTCCGTGGCATAGGCCACACTGTCGGCGATCAGGCGCTCGGCGACGCCGACGCAGAGAGCGGAGATGTGCAGGCGGCCGCGATCCAGCACCTGCATGGCCACTTTGAAACCCTCGCCCTCGGCGCCGATCCGGTTCTCCACCGGCACGCGGACGTTGTCGAAGATCACGTCGCAGATCTGGGCGCCCTGCTGGCCCATCTTCTTCTCGGGCTTGCCGATGGAGATGCCGGGGGAGGTGCGCTCGACCAGGAGCGCCGAGACCCCGCCGCCGCCGGGCTTCGAGGGATCGGTCCGGGCCATGACGGTGAACAGGTGCGCCTTGTTGGCATTGGTGATGAAGCGCTTGGAGCCGTTCAGGACGTAGTGGTCGCCCTCGCGGGCGGCGCGGGTCTGGACGGCGCCGGAGTCGGACCCGGCTTCGGCCTCTGTGAGCGCAAAGGAGGTGATGATCTCGCCGGAGGCGATCCCGGGCAGGTACTTCTGCTTCTGGGCCTCCGTGCCGAACATCACGAGGCCCTGGCTGCCGATGCCCACGTTCGTGCCGAAGGTGGACCGAAAGGCCGGACTGGTGCGGCCGAGTTCAAAGAGGACGAGCGCTTCCTGCGTGGTGTTCAGGCCCAGGCCGCCATAGGCCTCGGGTATGGTCAGCCCGAACAGGCCGAGTTCGCGCATCTCGCGCACGAGCTTTTCGGGCATGGCGTCCGCATCGGCGACCTCAGCCTCCTTGGGCCGGAGTCGTTCGGTCACAAACCGTCGGACCTGGGTGACCAGTTCCTCGGTGAGTTCGTCTGCGGCGGCGGCGGTGGTCTGGTTCAATTGCTAATCCTCTCGCCTGGCGTTGCTCGGGGCCTCTTCCAGGATGCGCCGACCGATCACCTGGGCCTGGATCTCGCCCGCACCCTCGAAGATGTTGAGAATGCGCGCGTCGGCCAGCAGCCGGCTCACCGGGTATTCGACCGCAAAGCCGTTGCCGCCGTGGATCTGCAGGGCGTTGTCCGCCGCCGCCCAGGCCACGCGAGCCCCAAGCAGTTTGGCCATGCCGGCTTCCAGGTCGCATCGGCGGCCTTCGTCCTTGCGGGAGGCGGCGAAATAGGTGAGGCGGCGCACCGCCATGATCTCCGCTGCCATCATGACCAGCTTGTTGGCGACCCGGGGAAACTGGATCAAAGCGCGACCGAACTGGCGCCGGTCGAGCGCATAGGCCAGTCCGAGGTCGAGCGCGCACTGGGCCACGCCCACGGCGCGGGCCGCGGTCTGGATGCGCGCGCTTTCGAAGGTCGCCATCAGCTGGGCGAAACCCAGGCCTTCGACCCCGCCAAGCAGATTGGCGGCGTCCACGGCGAAGTCTTCGAAGCCGAGCTCGTACTCCCGCATGCCCCGATAGCCGATGACGGGGATCTCGCCGCCACGCAGGCCGGGGTCGCGGAACATGGCGGTCTCGTCGCCACGTTGTTTGGGGGCCAGGAGAATGGAGATGCCGCGATGGCCGCTGGACGCGCTGTCTGTCCGGACGAGCAGGGTCATCAGGTCGGCGCGGCTGGCGTGGGTGATCCAGGTCTTTGCGCCGGTCACATAGTAGACGTCGTCGCGGCGCTCGGCGCGCATCCTCAGGCCTGCCAGGTCCGACCCCGCCCCGGGTTCGGTGAAGACGGCGGTGGGCAGCACCTCGCCGCGCGCCAGGCCGGGAAGCCAGGCCTGCTTCTGCGCCTCGGTGCCCGCCGAGAGGATCAGCTCCCCGGCGATCTCCGAGCGTGTCGGCAGCGAGCCCACCCCGATGTACCCGCGGCTCAGCTCCTCGGAAACGATGCACATGGCCACCTTGCCGAAGCCCGATCCGCCATACTCTGGAGGAATGGTCAGGCCGAACACGCCCAGGTCCGCGAGGTTGCGGACAAGGTCGATGGGGATCAGGTCATCGGCCAGATGCCATTGATGCGCGTAGGGCCGGATCTGGCGTTCGGAGAAGGTGTGGAACTGGTCCCGAAGCATCTCGAACTCGGCGTCGAGCCCGCTGGCCTCGAAGGTCCCCGAGCCCTGACGCCGAACGAGCAGGTCCGCGAGGGCATGCTTCTCCGCGTCGCCCGCGACGGCGTCGAGCCGCGCGCGCAGGCTGTCGGGAAGGCGGTGAAGCACCTGGGCGGCGGTCACCCCAAGATGGGCCGGCCGGACCACTTCGCCCTGGTTCATCGGCAGGCCGCCCGCGAGCTGCGCCACATATTCGGCGACCAGGAGCCCGGCGAGCCGGACCTCCACCTCCGTCAGCGCGCCCTGCGCCGCAAGGGCCTGCGCCCAGGCGGCGATCTGGGTGATCGTCTCGCTGTAAGTGGCCCACCACGCCAGGCCGTGCACCGCGTGCTGGTTCTCGTCGGCGCGGGTCCGGTCGAGGGTCCCGGAGGCGTCGGTCAGCTGAGGGCGCAAGGCCGCGCGGGCGTCTGCGAGGAGTCCCCGCACGGCCAAGGCGGCCTCGTTCAGGAGTTCGACAAGGGGCGTCGGTTCAGGGGATGCGGCGAGGCTCATGCCAACTACCCGCGCTCGAAGATGGCCGCCAACCCTTGGCCGCCCCCGATGCACATGGTCTCGAGGCCATAGCGCCCTTTTCGCCGATCGAGCTCGCGGAGCAGGTTGGCGAGGATCCGGCCGCCCGTGGCGCCGATCGGGTGGCCCAGCGAAATGCCGGAGCCGTTTACATTAAGGCGATCGCGATCGTCCCAGTCCCATCCCTTGAGCACCGCGAGCACTTGCGGGGCGAAGGCCTCATTCAGCTCCACCAGGTCGATGTCATCCCAGCCGAGGCCGCTCCGCGCGAAAAGGCGGTGCACCGCTGGCACCGGACCGATCCCCATGCGCGAGGGTTCGCACCCGGCTGCGGCCCACCCGACAAGCCAGCCCATGGGTTCGAGATTGAGCTTCGGCAGCATGTGCTCGGCCACCACCAGGCAGGCTGCAGCCGCATCGTTCTGCTGGCTGGCGTTGCCCGCGGTCACGACGCCGCCGGCCTCGAGCGCCGGGAGTTTGCCGAGGCTCTCGGGCGTGGCGTCGGCGCGGACCCCCTCGTCCTGGGCGAAGACGACCGGCGGACCGCGTCTCGGCGTCAGCGTGACGGGAACCAGTTCATCGGCGAACTTGCCCGCGGCCCAGGCCGCCGCGGCGCGCTGGTGGCTCATGGCGGCATATTCGTCGCAGGCCTCGCGCGAAATCTGATAGTCGCGGGCAAGATTCTCCGCGGTCTCGATCATGCCGCTGATGACGCCGAAGCGCGGGATCGGCTGGGACATGACGCGTCCGCGAACAAGGCGGTCGTGCAGGGCGACGGAGCCGCTGCGGGCGCCTTTGCGCATGTCCGTGGAGTAGTATTCCACGTTGGACATGCTCTCCACGCCCCCGGCCACCACCACGTCGGCGGCGCCTGTCTGGACCATCATGGCCGCGTCGATCACCGCCTGCAGCCCCGAACCGCATCGCCGGTCGACGTGGGTGCCCGGCACCTCCACCGGCAGGCCGGCGGCCAGGGCCGACCACCGACCGATGCAGGGCGCCTCGCCGCTCGCGTAGCCCTGGGCGAAGACGACGTCGTCGATCAGGTTCGGATCGATCCCGGTCCGCTCCACCAGCGCCCGGATGACGGTCCCGCCGAGTTCGCCGGCGGACAAGTCGGAAAGGGCGCCGAGGTACTTCCCGACCGGCGTCCGAATTGGCGAGACAATGGCCGCGCGTTGCATGGAACCTCAAGGGTTTAGGGGAGGGGACCACGAGCGCGGTCCCTGCATCTGCGCTTTAGGCGGCGCATGGTGCGGCGTCCAAGACCGATGCGCACTGACGCCATGCCGTTATCTTATGGGGCGGCGGTCCACACGACCCGCGCCATGCTTCCGCGGTATGGCGACGGACCCCGATCCGGCTCGGACGGGCGCGGCGGTGCGGGAGGAGATCCGTCGCTCCGGCGGCGACGGCCGGACCCTAGATGGGCAGGCGTGCGCGGGTTTCGAACGTCGCGACGCTCTGCGCCAGCTGGTCCTCGCTCACGAAGAGGTCGGGCTTGAGAAGGCTCCCAGGCGTGATCTCATAGGGCGAAAAGTCGGTGACGCCCGCGTCGCGGAGCACGAATTCGTCGAGGAAGAACTGGCCCGTGGTCTCATTGGCCGGTCGCGTGAGGATGGCGTGGGCCGCGTCCGCCATGATCTCCGGGGAGCGGCTGCTGGTGAGCCCGGCCTCTCCTTGCGTGAGGCGGATGGCCGCCGTGGCGATGGTCGAGATCGGCCACAGGCAGTTGCAGGCCACGCCTGCGGCCCGGAATTCCTCGGCCATTCCCAGCATCAGCATCGACATGCCGAACTTCGACACCGTGTAGGCCACGTGGGCGCCAAACCAGTCGGGCCGAAGATTCAAGGGCGGCGAGAGCGTCAGGATGTGCGGGTTGTCCGACTTCATGAGATGCGGGAGGCAGGCTTGGCTGGCCAGGAAGGCGCCCCGCACGTTGATCTGATGCATCAGGTCGAAGCGCTTGGTGTCGGTGGCCAGGGTCCCCGTCAGGCTGAGCGCGCTGGCGTTGTTCACGCAGACATCGATGCCGCCGAACGCCTCGACCGTGGCCGCGACCGCGTTGCGCACGGCGTCCTCGTCGCGAACGTCGACGACCAGGGGCAAGGCGCGGCCGCCGACGGCCTCGATCTCGGCGGCGGCGGTATGGATCGTGCCGCCCAGCTTCGGGTGGGGCGTGTCGGTCTTCGCCGCGATCGCGACGTTGGCGCCGTCCCGCGCCGCACGCTTGGCGATCGCCAGCCCGATGCCACGGCTCGCGCCCGTGATGAATAGCGTTCGTCCGGCAAGGCTCTGCAGAGCGTGCGTCATCCGAGCGACCTATCGAGCCCGCGGCAGGCCGAGGATCCGGTCTGCAATGATGTCGCGGTGGATTTCGTTCGCGCCGGCGGAAATGGTGAGCACCCAGCTTCGGAAATAGCGATAGGCCCACGGGTTCGCGCTGCGCGCGCCCTCGGGGTAGTCGAGGAACTGTGGTCCCAGGATGTCGTTCGCCACCTGATGGAGCTTCTTGTAGGCCGTGGTCAGGAGCAGCTTCATCATTGAGCCTTCCGGCCCCGGCTGACCGTGCCGCTCGATGTGAGCGAGACCTGAGATCGTCAGGGCGCGCAGGGCCAGCGCCTCACACTTCAGGCTCGCCAGGCGCTGGGCGACGCCGTCGTCCTGGATCGCGCGTTTGCCGCTGGGCAGACGGACATGGCCGGCGAGGTCGATCAGCTCTTCGACCATATTGATGAGCTCGATCTGGTCGCCGATGAACCCGATGCCGCGTTCGAACGCGAAGGTGGACATGGCCACCGACCAGCCCTGGCCGATCTCGCCCACCACGTTGGCGATGGGAATCCGGACGTTGTCATAGAAGGTGTCGTTGACGTGGGCATCCCCCCCCATGGTTCGGATCGGCCGCACTTCGATCCCGGGCGTACGCATGTCGCAGATCAGCCAGGTCAGCCCATGGTGGCGCGTGGAGTTGGGATCCGTGCGGATCAGCAATTCCTGCAAGTCGGCGACGTGGCCGCCGCTTGTCCAGGTCTTGTGTCCGTTGACCACGATATGGTCGCCGTCGATCTCGCCGCGGGTCCGCAGGTTCGCCAGATCGCTGCCGGCGCCGGGCTCCGAGAAGCCCTGACACCACATCGTTTCCCCCTTCAGGATCTTGGGAAGATACTCGCGCTTCTGGTCCTCGTTGCCACGCACGATCAACGTCGGTCCAGCGTGGAACTGGCCGGTGAAGTTCGATCCGCCAGTGACCGGCGCGCCCGCCCGGACGCACTCCTGAACCCAGATCATGTATTGGAACCCGGAGAGGCCGCGACCGCCATACTCCTTGGGCCAGTTCACTCCAGCCCAGCCGCCCTCATAGAGGCGCAACTGCCAGGCCTTGTCGTAGGCCAAGGCGCCTGCCGTGTCGGTGGGTCGTTCTCCCTCGGGCGTGTTTGCGGAGAGCCAGGCCCGCGCCGAGGCGCGGAACGCCTTCTCGTCATCGGTTTCCAGAAGGTTCATTGTACGGCATCGATGTTGAAGCGCGTCCCAAGGACGCGGACCATATGTGACCTGCGGTCGCCAAACCATCGCGGGGCGACAGTGGCGCGCTTTATGAGGTGGTGTGCGTCGAACTCCTCGGTGATCCCGATCCCCCCGTGGAGCTGGATGTTGTCGTCCGCGTTCTTCAGGGCCGCCTCTTCGGCGAGCACGCGCGCCGCGCACACCTGCAGCGCTGCGTCCGGCGCTGCGTCGGCCAACGACACGCTGGCGAGGAAGGTGAGCGCCCGCGCCTCTTCCCCCCGCGCGGCCATTTCGGCGCAGGGGTGGCGGACGGCCTGATAGGCGCCGATGGGCCGCCCGAAGGTCTCGCGCACTTTGGCGTAGCCCACGATCATTTCCAGGGCTTTCTCCGCGATGCCGACCTGATAGGCCGCCAGGAGGAGGTCGGCCCGTAGCGCGATGTGTCCGTCGGTCACGTCGTAAATCAACGGCGCGTCGGAGAGGTCGTCCAGGCTCATACTGATCGACGTGTCGAGGCAGGGCTGCAGGGCCAGCTCGCGGCCGCCAAGATCGAGCAGCCTGATCCTGTCGCCGTCCACCAGGAGCGCGGCCTGGGCGCCCTCGGCCTCGTAGAGCCGCCGCCGCCCGACGGCGAGGCCATCCTCCTCATAGTCCTCACGAACGGCGAGGGCGATGAGCATGCCGCCTGATGCGATGCGCTCGGCGAGCGCGGCCTCCCCGGCCGCCGCCGCGGCGAGGGCCGCCACCGCAGTGAAGAGAACCCGCGGGGGGGCGACGACCCGCCCGAGCTCGCGGAACAGCAGGATCTCCTCGCTCGGGCCGGCTCCAACCCCGCCGGCGGCGTCATCCAGTCCCAATCCGAACCAGCCGAGGTCGGCGAGCTCTTGCCAGCCCTCAGATGACAGGACCTCAGGCCGCGGGACCTGGTTCTTCAGCCGCTGAAGCGGTAGCCGGTCTCCAAGATAGGCCACGGCGCTGTCGATGATCTGCTGCTGTTCACTTGTAGGTAGTAGGTCCATCAGGCTCCCCGGGGACGACCGCCGCTCCAACATACTGCGGGCGCTGGCGCGTTCAATAGAGATTATTCTTTGGTCGCGGTTGAAGCCTTCCCGACGGCCGCCTGCATTGACGGGGCAATTCAATATAATCTATGCGATGTCGCACAGGATGGACCTGCTGGATTCTAACAGTTGAGCGCGAGTACCGCCACGGCGCCGGGTTGGTTCGTCAACGCCCTGGCGATAGAGCCGACGCGATCACGCTTCTGCGTCCGGGGCGCCGAAGTCGAGCTCCTGACCTGGGGCGCGGAAAATGCTCCCGGCCTCATGTTCGTACATGGGATAGGGGCGCATGCCGACTGGTGGCGGTTCATCGCGCCGCTGTTTGCAAACGATCATCGCATCGCCGCCATCTCCCTCTCTGGGATGGGGGAGTCCGACTGGCGCGAGACGTATGATTTCGAGACGTTCGCCGCGGAAATCCTGGCCGGGGTGGAGAATGGCGGCTTGCTCCACGACGGCCAACCGCCGATTCTCGTCGCTCACTCGCTGGGCACGAGTCCTGCGCTGCAGGTCGCCTCGATGTCCTCGCGCCTCTTCTCGGGGCTGGTTCTCGTCGATCCGCCAATGGCCTACCGGCCTGACAGATCCGCGCGATCCGGCGAGGCGGCGCGCGCGCCGACCAGCCTGACGGAGGCTCGGCGCCGGTTCCGGACATCGCCCGCCGCGCATTGCGCGCCCGATTACGTGATGGACTTCCTCGCCAAGACCTCCGTAACGGCCGATCGCGGCCCCACCGGAGAGATCAGCAACATACGTTGGAAGCTCGATCCCACGCTCAGACGGGCGCTGATCCGCCAGCCCATCCCTTCTATTCGTGTTGAGGTCGGTTGTCCCCTGTGGGTGATCCGTGGGGAAGACTCAGAGATCCTGACGGCGTCGGGCAAGGCGTGGCTGTCCGAAAGGCTTCCGAAGCATGCACGCTGGATCGACATCCCCAACTGCGGCCATCAGGTGATGCTGGACCAGCCGTTGGCCTTCGTCGCCGCCCTCCGCACCATCGTGACGACCATGTTGTCCACGCCGCGCCCATTGCTCTGAACCGGGTTGTGAACTCGGGATCACAGGGTCGCGGCCCGTGCCGGACCAATAAACCGTCGTCTGAAGCATGAGATGAGCGAAATGACCGGCGCGGCGTCAATGATCTTGAATGATCGTTCCGGAACGATTATGTAGAGGTGATGGCAAGACCACGCGAATTCGATGCGGACGTGGCGCTCGAGAGCGCGATCGGCGTATTCCGCGAGCGCGGGTTTGGGGGCGCCTCGGCCGAGATGCTCGTCAAGGCCATGGGTATCGGGCGCCAAAGCCTCTATAACACCTTCGGCGACAAGTGGCGGCTCTACAGCTCGGCGGTGCGCCGTTACGGGATGAGCGAGTGCGCCGCGCACGTCGAGGCGCTCCGCACCGGCGTTCGGGCCATCGACGGGATTGAAGCGATGCTGCGCCGGGTGGTCGATACGGCCTATCGGCCGTGCCTGGGCGTCGGCGCAATCTGCGAGTTCGGCCTTTCCCGTCCCGATCTCTCCGAGATTCATGCGCCGTTGGCCAAGACCCTGCGCGACGCGATCTCCGCCCGTGTCCGCGACGCGCAGCGGGACGGTGACGTGGCGCCCGATCTCGACCCGGAGGCGGCCTCCGAGTTCCTGATGGCGAACATCACCGGCATCCGCGTCGCCGCGCGCGCCGGCGCCGACCGCGCGGCATTGGCCGGCCTCGCCGATATGGCGCTCAGGGCGCTGCGCTAGTCACTCTCTACTTTTTTTGTCCAATTATAGAATGATCATTCAAGTAAGGAGCAAGTCGATGAAAGCCATCGTGATGAACGGAACGGGTGGCCGCGAGATGCTGGAGCATGTCGAACGCCCCGACCCGGCGGCGGGTCCGGGCCAGGCGCTGGTCGAGGTCGCCTTCGCCGGCGTCAACTTCATGGACGTGAGCGTGCGACAGGGCTCAGTCTGGACCGAGACCCTGAACCCCAAGATCCTCGGCGTCGAAGGCGCCGGTCGGGTCCTGGCGGTGGGCGAGGGCGTCGAGGGCGTCGCACCCGGCCAACGGGTGGCCTGGGTCTATGCGCCCGGAAGCTATGCGCAGCGGATCGCGATTCCGGCGGCTTCCCTCGTTCCGGTTCCAGACGCGATCGACGACCGTACGACCGCCTCGGTGATGATGCAGGGACTGACCGCCAGCCACTTCGCGACCGACTTCTATCCGGTGCAGTCCGGCGACGTCGCCTTCGTCCACGCCGCGGCGGGCGGACTGGGTCTGCTGCTCACCCAGATCATCAAGCTGCGAGGCGGCCATGTCATCGGACGGGTGTCGTCGGATGACAAGGTCGCCGCGGCGAGGGATGCCGGCGCCGACCACGTCATCGTCGACGCCGAGGGCCGGTTCGCCGCGGAAGCGCTCCGCCTGACAGACGGCGAGGGCGTGCATGTCGTCTACGACGGATCCGGGCCGGCGACCTTCCAGGGGTCGCTCGACGTGCTGCGCCGGTCCGGCGTCTTCTGCTGGTATGGCCCCGTCCTCGGCGGTCCCGGGCCGATCAACATCATGAGCCTGCCGAAGAGCATCAAGATCGGCTACGCGGTCTTCCTCGACCACATCCCCACGCCGGAACGGCTGCGCGCCCGCTCGGCGCAGCTGTTCGACTGGATCGCCGAAGGCAAGCTCGCGGTCCGCCTTGGCGGCGAATATCCGCTGGCGGATGCGGCCAGGGCCCATGCCGACATGGAAAGCCGTAAGACGACAGGCAAGCTGCTCCTCGTCCCATGACGGTAAGGGCGTCGCAATCGTCGCCGGCGGCTACCGGGCGGCGTCCAGGGCCCGCAGCTCGGACAGGCTGTCGGCCAGGGTCTTGTGTTCAAGCGTCCGCAGGACGGCGTCATCGGCCTTGGCGGCCAGGTCGATGAAATAGCGTTCGACGTTGGAGCTCACGAGACACTGGTGGGGGACTGCCCGCGGCGCCCAGAGGCTCTTCTCGCCGAGCACAGCGCTGTAGATGTCCCGCAAGGTGATCGCGTCGGCCGGGCGGCCGAGCCGGATGCCGCCGTCGCGGCCAAAGCTCGATCGGACGAGCCCGGCGTCGGCCAGGGGACTCAGCAGTTTGCGGACCAGGCTCGGATTTGTCCCCAGCGTGCCGGCCAGTTGAGTGGAGCTCAACTGCGCGACGCCCTCCGCGTGGGCCAGCGCAAGGTTGAGCATCAACTGGAGCGCTGTCGGAAACCTGACGTCGATCATGGCGCGGCGTTCACTCGGGACCTTTCGGATGGAATCTGAAATATGAAACAATCATTGTTGCATATCAATCCGACAATATGTATCTATGAAAAATACTATTTTGGATTGGAGGCTTCTATGTCTGACGAACTGGCTGTGCAACAGGTCCTCGCCCACTATGTCCGGGCGCACGATCGTCGCGACGGCGTCGC
>Ga0307513_10000704_pt1 | contig 48050 bp, 41 predicted proteins | sample 15_EM_MG_FD_202174 | JGI IMG/M metagenome (GOLD analysis project Ga0307513, IMG submission 202174) | Populus trichocarpa ectomycorrhiza microbial communities from riparian zone in the Pacific Northwest, United States - 15_EM | ecosystem: Host-associated > Plants > Roots > Unclassified | place...
TTTTTTTTTTTTTATTTTTGGTCCCCCCCCTTTTTTTTTTTTAATTTGGGGGGGGGGGGGGGGGTTTTTTTGGGGGGTTTTTTTGGGGTTTTTTTTTTGGTTTGGGGTTTTTTTTTTGGGGTGGGGGGGGGTGGGGGGGGGGGGGCCCGGCATGAGGAAAGGGAAAAAAATTACTTCTCCGATCCCACAAGCAGCCTCTAGAACCGTTACTCTATGACCCGCAAGGGAAATTGCTATCGCCGCTCCTAGCCCGCCTAAGCCCGCTCCGACAATTATTACCTGCGATCCACCCAACCGGTTAGATAGCTTTCCTTTTCCAAATATCGGCGGGGAGCAAAAGATAGCAAGTAGAATCAGTACCTTAAGTTGAATACAAGGTTTCGCCATCACGAATTCTAATTCACAAAGTTGAAATAATTATCCGGAGGCCTTCATTTCCTTTCCCCTCTTTTCTCTTGTCTTATATTCTCTCTTATCTTTGGGGTAGAAGTTGTTATTCGTTACGACTCTCTGCGCCGGTGGGGTACAACCTGAATATAAGTCTCCTGCCCTACCCTAGAGCAACTGGTATTTCACCGACCACCATAACAAATCCCGCACCTCGGCTAGGCTCGGAGAATGGATAGGGTTTAAGAAGTGGGGGGCAATTCATACAGGGTCCGGCACGAAGTTACTGAACGGTTACCTAACCAGTTAAATATATCCCTCATGGATAGCATGGGATTCCACATAAGGGAGTGGTGGTTTGATACCGTACCACAAAGCCTGTTGCGACTCGCTGGCTGGTCATGAGTGGAAATCGCTGCATTAGCCCGCGATAGGTTTAGTCTGCCAAGTTGGGAATACAAGTACTTGTATGATGCCGGACAATGCCAATCAACACCTTAGCGAACCCCAAATACGACCAACTTCAAACTCTTCTAAGTCAACAACAACAACTCAAAAGCTCAAAAGCTTCTGTAAAGGTCTTTATTTGGTGGTTGTCTAAAGAATTACAGAGGGGTTTAAGGAAATATGAACTTCCTGCTGTGCTAGAGCAGTTCAAAGATTTCCATTTTTTGGTGGGAGAGGTGCCAAATTAACACACCCTAAAATTACTGTATCGGGTAATATCTTGGCGGTACCATGCCTAATGCGGCAATAAATATAGCCGATCATTTCACTGGGTGAGATAACCTTACCCAATTAGGAAGGTTGTTGGCGCTTAGTAAGCGACGGCGAATTAACATAGGTGTCGATTGGCAGTGTCCGGCACTATACCGTAAACTCACGTTAAACCCACCATCGCCCATCGGCCTCGGATCCCTCCCGATCAGAGACAAAACACCCCGAGAAGGAATAGCTTGTTCCAGAAGCGGTATAGCTTATTTAAGATGAGCCATTCGATCTCATTAACCGGTATTCGTAATTTTGTTGACATGCCCTACGAAGCCTATTTGCAGTTTAGACTGTTGAGATCCCCGATGGTGAATTTAACGAGAGTTTATGGTAACCGAAAACTTATGGAATGACGGGTGGCTGCTGGTCAATCAGAGCCAACGCATCTACTCAAGTAAACGGCCCAGACTATACCGTGTCAGGAAGACACTAGCCCCTCTGAGGAACTTTTGTCGGGAGACGTGAGGCCCGCGCCCGAGCACTAGTAAGGCAAGGGCCTTGGCGGAACCGGAATGGCGGGACGGAGGAGTGGGATTGGCTGACCTCCACCCCCGCAGCCGGGAGTATTCTGGACTGGATGCGGGATGCTGTCCATCAAAAAAGTACTCGTAGACGCATGTGCCGGTACTCGGGTATGGACGTGGGTGATCGGACAGACAAGGATTAAAATCTATGTAATCTCCATATATTTTTAATCCCTGTCTGTCCGACCATCCACGTCCATACCCGAGTGCTACGGTAAGTACTTGAACAAGTAGAGGGGCATTCTTGCCGATTTCAAAAGTATCCCCAAAACCTCAGCATGGTTCAGGCCGAAGAAATGTTAAGATTTCCAGACATTTCCGCAACGGGCAAATGCCCGCGTGGATCGATTGTACTGTACTCGTCCTCAGATGAGATTGGTTTATTTACTCGCTTATCCTTTGAATGCGCCATAATAATACCGTTGCTTGCAATTGCCCAGCTATCCCCCCCGCATTCAGAATTAGTCTCTGGCCCGGAGGTTGACAGATGACTCCTCCAGGCACTGTCAATTGTGGAATTCCGGTACGATACCCGCTGTGCCGAAGCGTTGTTTTTTTTTTATTAAAAAAATAGACTACTATTGCATACCACCAAAATTCGGTCTTTTTGCTTGGATTTATGCGGTATGCAATAGCAGTCTTTCTAAAAACGCTTCGACATCACGAGTACTCGAGTAGTAGTCAGCTTAGTGCATGCGCTGCGGGCCAGGTCAGACCGAAAAAAAATCTTGCTATCGAGGAGTAATTCCGCTGGTACAGTACCGGCATCAGCAGAGAGATTATCAACCTTGCAAAGGGCTCTTGAGCTACTGTACAGTACCGACATTTCCGTGTCTTTCGTATTATAGACATACACATTTTACGACCACCACCCGCGCTCGTAAATGCAACCCACCGGGACTTTGAGGAGGTGTTGTGAGCCCGCATTCCGCCTCTGAGATTGATTCGCCAGTTCTGGGAGCTCGGTTTCCATTGGCGGTCGCGAGGACTTCCCTTCGGCCGGGATAGAATAAAGCATCCGGATGAGGGGCCATTTATACAAGCAAAAGTATTAAGAGCAGATCTAGACTTTAGATAGCTCACGTGTGGAGAAATAAAGGATCACTGAATTTCCACTGCCCAAGCGAGTCGCTCGTCGCCTTAGGTTTAGCTTAGAACTGAGAGAGTCATGATAACAGAACTACCGGTACCCCAACCCACCACCCCCCAGAAAATCTATACCGTGCTTGTGCAGCCTGCTATCACAGCTGAGTATAAAATTGAGAAACGAAAAAACGAGATGAATGACAAACCCCCTAAACTTTCTCTTTCCCTTTATACCCCATCTCCTTCTCCACTTCCTCCTTGCTCTTAGTCAAGATCTCCCCCGGAGGGCTTGGAAGCAGGGCCCCGGCGGGATAAGGGTTCTTCTTCTTGAAGTCATCACAGATATACTCCATGGTGACCCATTCCACGCCCTCATGCTTGTTGATATGCTCAATTAAACGCTCGTGCATAAGCAATACATGTGGGCGACCGGATACGTCTGGGTGAATTGTAATTGGGAAGATGAACTCATCATACTCGCGGTAAAAGTAATCAAAGTGATCACGCCAGATGTCTTCAATATCCCTAGGATTAACCCACCCGTGGGAGTTGGCGCTATTCTTGATGAACATCTGTAGACATTTGATTAGCTCAAGCACTTTATCGCTTGTCTGTCCAGAGAACTATGTGTAAAGTACCATGGGTGGCAGATCGTCGATGTACCAACTTCCCGGAATCTCAACAAGACCGCTCTCCCGCCCCTTTTCAAGTGGCTTCATCCACTCTTCGGCTTTCTTTGAGTAATCAATCTTCGTCCATTTGTCTCCCTTGCGGAGGTAATAGGGTTGGCAATCGTGATGCGACATGGAGTGATCGTATTCAATTCCGTATTTGAGCATCAGCTCGGTGCCTTCTTCGGAGCACTCCCACCATGGAACGACGTTCCCTCTTGGAGGCTTTCCGCAAAAGTCGGTCAACAGACGATATGATTTGTCTAAAACATCGCGCTGTTGCTCCCAGTCCATGTCTACCGGGTTTTCATGAGAGTAGCCGTGAAGTCCGCTGCAGGCTGTTAAATTAAGAAGACTATGGCGGAGGGGCAAAGGGGGTCAAACATCTCATGTCCAGCATCTCGCACCATAGCGCATTCCTCCGGGAATGTTTCTAGAGAGTGGCCGGGGATAAACCATGTGGTCTTCATCTTGTACTTCTCGAACAGCTTTAGTAGCCGTCTAACACCAATTGTTCCGGCAAACATTCCACGGGAAATATCGCTCGTGCTATCTTCTCCACCATAGGAACCTAGCCATCCTGCAACGGCATCGATATCGATGCCGTACGTGCAAAGAACTCCTAAAATTGGCACACATGTTAGCAAACAATTCGAGCATGCAATTCGAAAGATAATTTACTCTTTTTTCCCATTCCGAATGTTTTTCTAGTATGTATTGCTTGGTCGGCGAGGGGGTACCTTCTGAGATGTAGCTCCGAACGGTGGTGAGGATGGTCAATTGATGAAAGGAGGTGAAGGGGGAAGAGGGCCAATAAAAGAATCAGACTTAGAAAGGGGGGAACCTGTTATCGATAAGGCCCCGCCTGGCTTAAAGTGGGGTGAATCCCGTGCCTGAGAGCGAGAAGAATCCGGCAAAAGGATAAATTGATTTTGTGGATCGCTTAAACATGCCCTTCAGGTGGGCCTAATCCCGAGATCACATGGCACGACAGAAACCCAGGATGTTAAGAGACGGAAACCATGGAAAAAAGGCAGTAAACAAGCTTACTTTCTCCCGTTTTCCAGACCCGGCTGTTGGCCTTCTTAGGAAGGGCAGCTGGTGTTTAAGACTGTAAACACGCCAAAGAGTCCCACGGTACTACCTGGTATGATCCACTGAGCTCGGAGCTTCGCAGACGTGGACAAAACGGTATGGCTAGTATCATTCCACATTGAAGTCTGTTGACCGAGTCGAAAGAGACAAGACCCCCAAATGCCCAGGCGGGCGCAATTGTCGGGAGTATCACGGCGGGGGATATAATTTTGAAAGTTTATTTCGTTTGTTTGAAATTGGGTATCCGTATGCTCAGAAGTTTTGGTTTGAAGCATCGATTCACTATTGTGATAGTCCTGCTCAGGTGTCATCCCCGAGGCCAACTTAGTGCAAACCAGTAAAGTTTGTTGCTATGCACGCTAACCTTGTTTTGGAACGATTTGCACGGTGAAACGCTCAAACCTACAACAATCTCAGGGTTATTTGAGCCTCAAAAAAAGTGAACATGAAATTTCCCGCCAAGATAGACATCTGCTGACAAATGTAGCCCAAGCGCGCCTAGGAAATCCCACTGTTCCAACATCAAGGGCTTATTAGCTGCCAGGAATTGGTATGATGGAGTAGTGAGACTGCAGTCGCAATTGGAAGACAAACTCAGATATGCTAGGCAGCTGTGGCCAAACATGGATCTTGTGAGCAGCTGAGAATCGGAATCTGAGACTGCTAAAACTCATACGGTACATGAAGAAAAAAAAGGAAGATGTCTCTTGATGCCTGTGGTAGGCACTTAGCCCAAACAGCACCCCCGCAGGATGTCCCTTCACAGTCTCCGACAGCGCGGCGGCCCTGCTTACTCTATTGCCGGTGGTTTTCCCCGTCCCTGTAACTTCGCTTGGAATTTTATTGATCCTACCCCGAGTCCTGAACCCCATGACAAGTACTGGGATATGGTGTCCTACCGCAAAGACAAATGTATAAAGCAGAAAAATCCAATAGACCCTACCGGGAGAGGCAGCTCCGGCGTCCTAGAGATTCTCAATTATTCTGGTTCTTACGGTACCGTATCTATGTTTGCTTTGACTGCTTGCCATAAGGTCACAGCTCCTGTTTCAGGCTAGGTCTTCAGGGTCCAGGCACACTCCCGCATCTTATGCAACTGCCCCTCTTCTTATGCAGCTACTCTCATGACTCGAGAATCTCATGACTCTGCATGACACTGTATTTTTAATTCTTACAATAGGAATTGACTTATTCGCACTACTTATAATGCATCTCCCCCCTCCTGCTTCTAACCAGCCATGTGTTTTTGTCAGGCTCTAATTTATTCTACTTGGTTGTGTCCGCGGTCGCGGCGTGTGGGCGCGAGGCGGGTCTGGTAGCCGACAAGCTCCTTCAGAAAATATTCCAGAAAATTAATGATCCTAGAAAAAGATTACATGGCCTAGTTTTAATCTGAACCCGGTCTCTAATCTTTTATGCCCACACATCTTCCTTTTCAAGCTCTCCAATACGTCGGAGCGATTGATTCCCACCCGTATCACTTCCACCCATAGAGCTGCGCGCCAATGCATGCATCGGTGGTTAACCTACTTGGCACGGTTTGTCTCGGTTCGGATAATTTCAGGGATCCAGTGGAGTTCGGTTTTTCCCGGTAGCCGGTAGTCAAGTACCTACACCGCTTATCCACGGTCCCCCACCCCGCAATCTCAGAATGCCTCCAACTCATCGCACTTCGTTTGCACCAGCAGAACCACAGTTGAGATACCGGTATCCTTCCTCCTGAAAGGATAATAACACCTCCTATTCAAGAACGTCAACTACGCCACCTACGTGGATATTCTAGACTGCTTAATTTAGCGGCACCTGCCTCAAACGCTTCCTTTGACGAGAGCTACTCCATCACCCTCTTGTTGCTCTTTTGGCGGTCGGCAAGGTATATCCACTGTCACCACTTTCCCGTTTATTCCCCTTCTCAAATAATTAAATCATTCCTTTCAATTCCTACACAATGGCTACTCCAAGCAAGGTGACCCTCCCTCATTCTCTTCTCTCATCTAATTCCATCACGCGGCCAACAATTCCCAGTTCTCCCTCCAAGGCCGCATCGCCCTCGTAACCGGTGGCTCCCGTGGGTGTGGCCTCGCCTTTGCCGAAGGTCTTGCAGAGGCCGGTGCTAACATCGCCGTCTTCGACATAATCCCACCAACCCCGTCCTTCCTCACAATCCCCGAGCGCTTTGGCGTCCGTGCCGTACACTACCACGCCGATGTAGCCTCCCTTGACTCCCTCACCGCCGCCTTCGAGTCTTTTAAAAAAGACTTTGGCGGTAAACTCGATATATGCGTCCCCTGCGCTGGCATCAACAAGAATGTCGAGTTCTTGGATACGACTTGGGAAGACCACGAGAAACTGCTTAGCGTTAATGTCATGGGGGTCTACCATACTGCGCAATTGGCTGCGAAGACTATGATTGAGTGCGGGACCAAAGTTGGGAGCATTGTTGTGATTGCTAGTATCGCGAGTTATATGGCTATTCGGAGTCAGAACAGCAGCGCGTATTGTGGGACTAAAGGAGCGGTGAGGGCGATGGTGCCGGGTATTGCGGCGGAGATGGTTAAATATGTTTGTGGCCATTCCCTTCCTTCCTTCCTCATGATTTCTTGCGATGGATAGTAAATGGGCTGAGCAATGTTTGATGTGTTAGGGTATCCGCGTGAACTCGTTGTCGCCGGGGTACGTCCGGACGGAAATGACTGCTCCGTTCCCGCACCTACTTGAATCGTGGAAGGGCGAGATTATGAACCACCGTGTCGCAGAGCCGGAGGATATTAGGGGCGCATGCGTCTTTTTAGCTAGCGACGCTAGCGCTTACATGACCGGGCAAGATCTATGTATTGATGGAGGTGTGACAAAATGGTAATAATGGAAGAGCAGATCGCTTCTTAATGAATGACATGACATCCCTCCCGTCGCTCTGAGATTAATGGCTGCCGACATACTGGTTTGTTTGCTCCCGATCTTGTGATACTCTGGGATTATCCTATTTCTGCACTAGCACAATAGCTCCTGAGGCACCGTATGACGGAACAAGGTTTCCTCTGCTCCCCACCACCTATCATCGAAAATACCCCTCCCCCCTCGGGAAGATGCAAGGTGATGATGCTACCTTTTAATAGTGAAACTGTGAAAGTAAAACTCTGTCCTATACACACTATCCTTAACTCAAGCTAGCTAAGGACGCCCTTGCAAGCCTCCCTATAGCGATCCAACTACTAGGGGGGAAGTTTTCGCACAGTTAATTTATGTTAACCCACGAAATAATCCCTGTCTTGCACGAAAACTTTCCCCCTGTGCCTTGCGTAGTACAAAGTCCGGCAAGACAGTTCCGGAACGATCATTTGAGGCCAGCCAGCAAATATAGCCCTGTCCGTTATAGTTACTGGGTCACTACTACTAACCATTGTACATTGTAGGTATATTTTACCTACACAAACAGAGCAACGACCACTATTACCGGTATCCAATATACCATCTGCGCTACTGCCCACACAAGAGGAAACAGACAAAAAAATTAGCCCCTGAACATCCTTAAAGAGTGCAAATACCCGGGGAGACCTTTTCTCACGGAGAAGGAATCATTTCGGGAGTTAACTTCACTCAACCTTTCGCTCGCTTTCTCGCAACTACGGTCCTTGTGCCTCAACACCTAATCCTTTCTGATACTCCGAGGTAGAGTACTGCACAGTACCCCGGGGGGAATGAAAAATCAAGCTCTTGGACACAAGTACCCACTACCTGAACATGTTATAATAGTACCTACACAACCGCCTAGTAATACAGCCCATAAACCTTACCCCCCACATCACCGCTCCCTCCCGCACTGTTCTCCATCGAAGGACACCACGTCACCCCCGAAGCCTCCGATGGAGGAGGAATCGTTCGATATCTATCGAGCATAGGCTCCTCTGAAACTTAAAACTGGCACGGAGGTGCAGATGCCGAGCGATACTACATGCCGCACTAATATCAACACATCTTCAAGCGCACCCCATGGGACTTCAAGTCGGAACTAACCCTGCGCTTACCCGACCTATCGCAAATACGTATATTCCATCAAATCCAAAGCTAGATTTAGTCATGTCCGAAGGAATCGATCCCAATTCAAAGCTTTCGGAATTGGGAAAATAGACGGTGCGAGTTATCCGGTGTCTGAAACGTCTTAGGATATTTCACCTTATATCATTTTTAGTGCGTGGTTAGGTTTAACTCTTGGGTTGATCACTGCGTGCGGCATAGCAGGGGATTCATAATTCCTTCCAAGAATTAATGAGAAATATCCGATACAAGGACATTTTGAGACTGTGAGGAGGATGGGGAGGGAGGGGATAAGACTGTTTGGTGTTTTGACAGCGTGTTGGATTCTCCGGATTTCTTTCTTTTGATATGAGTAGGATAAGTCTAGATGACTGCATTAGTAAAAGTCCCCGCGCATCCATTATTTATTGGCAGCGTGATGCACACACAAGTATTAACGTGTATTGTTACTACTTCCTTCCCTTTCTTGTGAGTCATTGAACGCGCTGGGGGGCCTTTATTGCGTTGGTGTTTTTGGAGGTTTGGGTTTTATCGGGCTTGGTTTTTAGAATCGCTCATCGGATATCGGCTCAAGTGTAGGGGACCGGAGGGTCGGAATTCTAGGACAGGTGTCTTCACCGGCAATTGGGGTGACGGACTGGGGTGTTACTAACAGCCCGTTGGATGGGGTGGATACTAATTTCTTCAAAAGCCCGAGATTCCGAATTGCGGTCAGGGTTGAGGTGGGATGTTTGGGCAGATTGTGTTTTGTTGAGGAGGTCCGGAGGTTAAGTTAGGGGGGTAAGATCCAACGTATACCGTAGCAGGTGTTCTCTCTTTTTAAGAGACGTCGCTAAGTTAATAAAGCTACCTTTTTGGTAATTTCTGAGCGGTGCAATCAGTGCGACAAGTCTAGCTTCGTCGTCCCTTTATACACCACCATTCCGGTGCTTCGGGGGTGTCAACTGCTACCTAATTTAGTTCTATAATTAGGCAGGTTGTAGAGAAGCTGGAAGTGATCTCGGGGGAGACGCGGAGGTATTTTTTATGGTAAACGGGTTTGTTAGGAGCAAGTCTCTTTTAACACTGGACGGTCGTGGGGATCATCTGGATTAATGAGATCGCACCGGCCGTTTTATATGCGTCGGTGGACTAGACGAATTCCCTACCGAGTACTTATGATACCTTCGCTTTTGGCCTCGATAAGACAGGTCTGTGTGGTATCTCCTAGCGCCCGGTCATTCCTCCGGGAGGAGAAGCCCATTCCTCATGATGTTGAGAAATGTTTCTGAATTCGCAATAATGGTGCATATCCGTGTGGCCCCTATGGGGATATCAACAGATATCACGCGATGGGGTTGGGTAGGCGTCCACAACTTAGACAATAGCTAGATAAGATCCTGCAAGAGGACATTCGTGGAAAAATATCTGAAACTTTGAACAAGATGTCTCACGGCTAGGTCCAGGCGAGGCATTCCCGGTGGGTCTGTAGCGGGTTGTGGAGCAAAAGTGGGGACAAATACAAAATCGAGGCCGAGGTTCTAATGTAGGTCTCTCGATCAGAGGGGGCATTGAAAGCGAGGAATTATGCTACCCGCTCGCGGTGAAAGTAGGCGAAACATAACCCAACTAGCGCAAAATACTCACGGTGTAGGATTGCCGGGTTGTTCTCTAGCACCTGCGAAGGTTGATCATCAATCTGGGATCCATTTAATCCACTCGATTTTCCGGGGGTGTCTTTTCAAACACTGCTAACTATTTAACTATGCGCGCTTGATTATCGCAGCAGCTTGCGTATGATGGGTTCATATACAGTACTAATCCGCTGGTAACAGCCCCCTGAACGCCCTGCATCCTGTGACTCTAGATGCACGTGAGATCTACCGCTGCTTTCTTCTGCCAATTCAGCCTTTCGGGAAAGTTACTCTTTGACAAATAGTGGCTTTAGCTTAGCTAGAGCTTTATAGCATTCCAATTAAAAAAGTCTGCGTTTGGAGCGCTCTTTCTTCCTTTTCTTTTCTTTTTCCTCTACCCCATTTCTTATTTAGTTATTAGAGGAATACAACCTTTTTTTTTCTCCCCTAACCCCTCCCACCTGATTTTTACGTTTCTTCATGCGCTCTTACAGCTAATCTCAAGCACTATGAGACTTTTCGCTAAGAGAAACGTAAACCAGGGGTATTAATTAATCACTATATATCCGAGACGGAAACCTCTGTAGTCCCATTTTTTCTTTTTCTCAACGATAACTAGTGTCCAATGCCTTATTTAGGATCTGGTAGGAAATCTTTATTTATAACCCTACCGGAACACTCTGACAAGTTCAAATAGTGGTGAAGATGGTGCTGGATGTGGTTATTCAACTATAGATTGGCAACTAGCTGCATGTAATATCACTCGTTCAGCTGCAGCCAACGACCATTGTCCCTAATCTTTTTCCCTGGCATTGCCATAATGGTTGGTATTGCGGGAATGTTAGTGTATTATGGATTGCATGGCTGGGCAAGGGAAGATAGTAGACTGTGGAGGTCCGAAGGCTAGCACGGGAATGTGTTAGAAATGTTCAGTTGTTGATGGCTGTCCTGGACTTGGAAGTTTGTAAAGTCCCTAGGCAAAAGTTTTCGTGAAATCACTTGGTCGGATGTCTCACATTTTCACGAACATCTTTGCCTAGGGGACCGTATATATTTTGCTCTAGTTGCTGTTCGGAGGACGAGGGATGAGACGATTGAATATGGTTCGATTAGAGGCTAGCTCCGGTGTTCAACCATAACACCATATCATTCCATAGAAGCCATTCTCTTTCTATGGGGTCAGAGACGGGTGTAGCTCAGTGCTACCAATCTAGAAGTGATTCTGTCCAGCTTTCTCATGAATAGGCTTCCACTCAGGGCTATTTCCAGATTTTATCTGCTGCGTCAGGTATTGAAGTTTTTTGAATGTGGGCCACAATCCGAGAAAGTGGCCCCGGGTTACTGGCCTAGTAGACCAATAACTTGGATCGGTAGGTGGGAGGGTTGTTATTGAGAAAAGATATCAAGAGCACAACTAAATCAAGCATATTCACAATTAGAATAAGTATCTAAGTGCTCAGGAAGTGAACAGGCTATCGCATCATTCCAACCACCCTAACTTCTTGTTCTGCCACCCCTCAAGCCTGTGAGATGCAGAGCCCTGGGGAGTCAAAAGACAAGATGAACCAGTGGATATTACAGTAGTATTTATAAACTAAATTCCTAAAACCATGGTAAAAGAGAGCAGGCAAAGGACAAGGGAGGCTACTGGGGGGGTAATTCGTTACTCCACGCGCATACTGATATACAGCTTAGCAACGTACCTTGGCAACGGAATAACTGTCAATAAAGCATCCCCTGAGGTCTCTCGCAGCCAACTGAAGTGTCGGCATTTTGCCCCTAGAGAGTCGTCTCTGGCTGAAACTAACACAGAACTTGTGCAATAGGACTGCGAATGTTGACTCCCATTCTGTGATTTTTGGGTTCAGTTTTGGCATTGATTAGGGTGAAATATTACTAAGGAGAATCCCGAGATATCGGGGCTGACTTCCTTTAGTAGAGACAGAGTTTCTGGCTTTTATTAATAGTTTTTCTTACCTCTTCTTTTTTCTTTTTTTGGGTATGGGGGGGGGGTGATGCTGTCGCAAGCGCAGGTGTCGATTAAATGTACTATGATACTCTAACGAGATCTTTTCTCCATCCTGCAAACATAAGAGCCTCCTTCTCTAGTGATGGCTATGATTTTGTTCGAGTGGATAGAATTATCACTTCCATAGCTGGAGGCAATAGCTCGGCTGGCACCGCTAAACACCCTTATCCGCTCCCATCTCTCATTTTAGTTTCTGGACTTTTTTTCACAAATAGACTACAGCCGGACACAAGTTCTGTCCAGTCCTACCTCCGAGACTCAAGGACCGGGCGCACCTGAAGTTATCACCCCAAGAAGGGGCCTTACAAAAATCCGTTGGGGTCTCCAATACCACGGCTTTCATGTTTTATACCTCCAATGCCACAACATTTCAAAAGATCGAACAATGATCTGATCACTAAACCGACCCGAAGGGTTTTGTCTTTTTTGCTTTTTCTATAGCGCCAGATGTAGGACGCATGAAAGAAACTCTACTACGAGAGAGGCTAACGGGGGGCAGCTAGGTTATTTCTTGTTTCCTGTCTGTCTTGGCTTTTACTTTATTCTTCACTGCCGTTTGATCACTTTTTAGTTGTCCGTTCTTTTGATAAATTTCTTTGTCCGAGTCGCACTCCTTTTATACCTGCAATATATAATCAACTTGTGTCAATCCGTATCTGAACTCTGAATCTGCTGTGCTTGAACCTTGTTATTGAAAATTTCTATCCTCAAAATTTAGAGCAGCAAGGCTAGGGGCAAGATGGATAGTGAGAAAGGAATCGACATGGTTTGCCAAAGCTTGCCGTTGCCTAGACTCACCAACTCGGATTCTTCCTTCGTGTGGGCCCCGGCTTGGTTGCCGAGTAAGCGGAGGTTCTACATATTTTTCAACTCGAATTAGATCATGATCCGGGGAGGAGGGGGTAGCTAGTGATTGAGTTCTAGGTTTAGTATATGGAAGGAAGAAGGGAAAACGATCAGGTGTTTATTTAGTTATCCGATCATCGGTTGATCTTTTGAAATGTTGTGGCATTGGAGGGACGCTGTGTCATTGGAGGGATAAAGCATGAAAAGCAGTGGCATTGGAGACCCGAACCGGAAAAATGCAACGTAATTGATACAGAAGAATACTTGGGTATGATAAAATCACCTAACACAAACTACGATACATCCAGCATCCCGATCACAAACCCCCTTAAACACAGACTTATTTCCCACTCGAGAACGAACCTCCCAGCCCTCTAGTTCTACTCGGCCTTGACCGCCCTCTGTTCATTCTCCTCCTTTCTCTCCTTCCTCCTCTGCCTAGCCTCATCCGCGACCTCCTCCCACGGGTCCCTCTGCCAAAACCTTTGGCTCCCCCCTGCCGGAACTTTACTCCCGCCAGAACGCCTCTGGCTGCACTTAGCAACCCTCTCAGCCATAATCCCCCTCCTCCTCTTCTTCATCATCAACTTCTTCCCCGGCAAAACCCGCCCCAGCCGGCGATTCAACTCCGCATTTTTTGACGCCCACCCCAGCCTATCGACCTTCTTCCTCAGGGCCCTCGTGGTCATCCTGACTTCTATCATCGTCCGTCTGTATTCGATGTTCGTTGCGACCTGCGCTTCGAGTTCGGCTATGAGGAGATTGGCTTGCTCGGTGCGGGCCTTGAATTGGGCTTGGTTTGCGGCGAGTTTTTCGACGGTGGCGTCTAGTTGGGCGTCGAAATGGGAGATGATGTTGGGGTGGATATCTGGGCGGGTTACCGCTCTGGTTATGATGTTGCCCATTTTGGGTGTTTTGGTGGGGGGCTGTGGGGTGGGGAGTTAGTACAATATCTTAGATAGAGCGAGCAGAGACAAGGCCCGGGGGGGGTGGGTTACACACTTAAGGATATAATAGAGGTTTGTTGATTTTGGCCGGATGCCGGAGTTTTTTTCAAACGTAAGTTGAGGAAGAGGTATGTATGCTTTGGTGGAAATTTCTGAACCGCTGTGGCAAGTGAAGAGATATTGATAGCTGTGAAGAATGAAGATGATTGATGAGGAGAGAGGATTAGAGGAGAGGAGAGGAGAGGGCCCTTTTATATTGGTAGGGACCTGGAATTTTACCATGGAGATCCAGCTCAATTGAGGATGGCATCAATTGAACTTGCCTGGGGGTAGCTATGCAAAGCATTGAGCACCCATTGTTTTTGGCGTACTGGGGACCATTGACAACTCACGCGTGAGCCATTGGTTGTTGGGAGGAAAGATTATGTTAGCTGCCATTGAGCTTGGATTGGTGCCATTGATGTCAGTTCCATTGATGTTGGTTTTGTAGACTAATGGGAAGACAGTGGTATAGAGGCTATAGGGTCTCTAGCTGCTGGATCGTTGCCCTAGCTCCTACCGCTAGCTTACACCAAGTGCGATACCATTGAACGAGATCATATATTATCACTCGATTATGAAGCCCAATAGGGGTCGTTTAATGACAATCAGAGGGCAAAACAGACCGGAATCTCAGGTTTTCGAGCTATTATATTCCCACAGATATCGGGAAACTTGGCTTTGGAAATTTTTCGAAAGAATATAGCATGTCGGAGGTATAGTAAAGTACTAGGGCAAAAGTATCTGTCCGATCGGTGGTTACCAAGCGACACCTCAAAAAACCCCACCTCTCCGATCAACCACCCCTCAACCACAATGCCTCCCCAGAAGAAGACAGGCTACCTCACCGACTTTGAGAAAGGGCAAATTGTTGCTCTGAGAAAAAAAGAAATCTCTTTTTCAGAAATTGGAGAGCTCTTACATCGTCCTAAGAGTACAGTTCAAACTTTCCATAATCGCTTCCAAAAGAGATGTGATGCAAACACCCTCCCAAAACCTGGAAGACCCAAAATTATCACTACCAGAACTTGTTGCCGCCTAGTCAGAGAGTCTAAGAAGGCACCCCACCAGACTTTATCAGAATTGCGCAATGATGTTGCTCCTCATGCCTCCCTTGATACAGTCAAGAGAGCTTTGGCCTCAGTCAACATTAAGAAGTCGAGGGCTAGGGAAAGAGCTCTCCTAAAAGATGAGCATGCTGTTAAGAGATTGGCTTGGGCTATGGAGTATAAGAATTGGACAAAGGAGGACTTTGAAGAGGTCATCTTTAGTGATGAATGCATGGTTGAAAAGTCCAAAGATCCTAAAGGTATTTGGGTATTCAGAACACCTGAAGAAAAATGGCACAAAGACTGTATTCATGGGGTCACCAAGGGGGCAGGAATAAAGCTGATGGTTTGGGCTTGTATTTGGGGTAGAAACAAGGGTCCTCTGATTCCCATATTTGAGAAGAGTGTGGATAGATTTGTCTATATTGGGGTTTTGGAGGATGGCTTAGTTGATGTCTGGCAAGAGGTGGAGGACACAGTTGGGGATCCTATCTTTCAGCAGGATGGTGCAAAGATACATACTGCAAGAGATACTATGGCTTGGTTTGCAGAAAACAGCATACAGGTTATGAAATAGCTACCCAATTCCCCAGACCTCAATCCTATTGAGCACTATTAGAAGAGGGTGAAGGAAAAGCTGCACCAGCGCTTTCCCAACATTCACAAGACCAAGGGGGGTCCAGATACTGTTAGAAAACATCTAGCAGAAGCCCTCAATCAGGTTTGGGCTCAGGATATTGAAGGTGAATTTCTGGAAAGGTTGTGGGAGTCTCTGCCTAATAGAGTGGCTGCTGTCTTAGATGCAAGGGGATGATATACAAAGTATTGATTTTTTTGCTTTATAATTTTATATATAGCTTTCCTTATATTTATTGGATGTCTACACATATTTTCAGTTTATTCAAAGCAGTTGTGGTTGAATAGGTAGTAAATTTGTAGTCGTAGTGGGGTTGCTGTTGCTTTGCCGGACGAGCACTTTTGCACCTGTACTTTATCTATTTATTTCGGTTTTTCATATCGAGTTTAGAAAGAGCTGTGGGCATATGAACTAGGTAAGATGTGTTGCAATGTATCTTTCTCTTACAAACACCTTGATCTTGACAAGTACCTTGGGGGGAAGGACATTCCACTTCTCACTACTCTGGGAGAATTGAAGGGAAAAATCCCCCACACCTTTTTTTACCTGGGTTATTGTAGCAAATTACTTTTGGAATTTTTTTCCATCCTGTTTCTATATATCGTGGTTGGGTTGTGGTATCTCGAAAACCGTCAATTTTTGTGTGCCTTGGCCTCTGTAGGGTTACTAAACGACCCCTATTGGCGCGTTGGAAGTAGCACTCTCAACTAGGCAACTGGAGACTGGGGATGATTTGGGAGTTGCTGTACCATATGTTGAAAATCGCCGCACTTGATGTGGGATGTGCCTACATGTTGAGGCCGTAGTGGTATATGTATTCGCTAGTGGAGCACGAGCAAGCCATGTAAACTCTTCTCTTGTTTTTCCTGTCCCCTCTCTTTTCATCACCTTAAGTTCTGCCTGTTTTCAAATTTCCTCAATTCTTTCCTTCTGATTGGCTTATCACACTTAATTACGATCTTCACCTCCGCTCAATCAGAACCTTGTATCTCTACTCAAGCTGTCCCACTCCGCTGCGTAAAACCCCCACCACCGATCATCACCTCCGCAGCTATTATTTTCTACATTATACTAGCGATAAATTTCCAACCATCACCAGTGGCCAACTTGGAAAGTTGTAAACTATGAAGTGAAAGTGGGTGGGGCCTCAATACTAGTTGGCGATTTATAAAGTATTCGGCTGAATTGGCGCCAAGATCCTTTTTGATTACACTTAGAGGATCGAATCTTGACGCAAAATTGTCTGAATACCATAAGAATTGCAATAATTGAAACTCGCGCTAAGAGGTTGGCAATTCCCTCTCTTCGATAGGGGGAGAACGCATAGCGAAAACTGCCCCTCGGACCGAGCTTAAGATATAAAATGGAAAGGGAAAAGGTGACAGACCTTACCAGCAAAGGTAACTCCAACGTCTAAGCGTGAGGTTTAATTATTCCAGTTCTTACGGCACTTTATTAATCGCCAAGTCCTCACGGCGAGATTAAGTCCTGAGACAACGGGCACAGCCACAGTTCCCCGCAGCACTAAGCCATCGCGTGCTGCAATAGCTCAAGCCAATGCCAGTCAAAATGAAAGGTCCTATTACAAGATCCTATGCTCTAAGTGGGAGGCAAATGCGCAGATCTTCGCATTCATAGTCATTATAATGGTTTCTACTGTTGTAATTGCTATTGCGGTTATCATGATTGAAATTTGTGGGGGCCGTGGTTGCACTGGTTCTCTGAGGACTTATTCTCACTGCTCATCGCGAGTACTGCCATTGAGCAATCCACAATCCCACCGCACATAGGTATTATAACAATACTCTCAGGCATGCTACCAGCACCCCGACAAAAGTCATTGTTGGTGGCCCTTTTTATACCGAAAACGTCGATTTCCAGAGCACCGGGACTCCACCACCCATAGTGCCAGCTAATCAATTCTTGGTGAAATAGCCATTCTTTCCCCTCTGAACGGCCCATTTTAGTATTTGAGTGAATAGTGTAATATTGGGTGAACTGCGGTGATGCGAAATTGGCGATATTGAAAACTTACATCTTTTTCTAGCTGCACCTATAAAATATTCTTGGCATTTTGCTCCTGCATTGGAACGATTTGCCCTGGTTCACTGTCACAGGCCGCAGAACAAAGAAATACTTTATAAAAATGCAGATTCAATTATCGCTAGGTCCCCGGGTAACTATTGATATATTTTTGGTTTTAATTAATTGAGAGGTAGGGGTACAAATAGAGGTTTTCCACGCACTGACATTTATAGATTTTGGCGTGATTTCAGCGGCACTTGGGCCCACCGATGATGACTTTTGTCCTGTTGCTATACCAATACGGTAGTGAGAAGTTATCCTCTGCGGCAAGCTTTCCCATAACTTCTACACCAACACAATCCACTGCACCTACACGCCCGGTATTCATTGCTTCTGCTAGACTTCCTCCTTGTAGCGCACACTCGCGGAAAATTACATTTTCTACTTGATTAAAATCCGGTGAGTTTGGTGTTTAATCAGAATCATTGGTATGATACAATACATCATGCGATATTTGGAAATATAAGTACAAGTATCATAGTTTGCTCCGTCATCAGCAGTTTGAACCTGTGTATTCCGCCTACTAGCGCTTACCGTAAAAGCTCGAATAAGCCGACCATTCGGCCAGGAAGTTGTGGGTGCCTCTCCTAGTAGTCTCTGGCTTTTTTTTCTTTTTGTTCTGTCTTGGAGGCTGGTTTTTTGGTGAGTTTTGTTCAATATGTGAATGCGGCACAATTTATTCTATGTGGATAATACTTCGCAAGTACGAGGGGGGTTGCGAGGCACGCTTAGCAAGAAGGTGAAGAAGGAATTGGTAGGAGTTCCGGTTCTTAATTTGTCTAAGCCAGGTAGACGGTGTTGAAATTCACGAAGATTCCATACCTGCACCATCGTCGGAACACTGATGGAACATGGCTGAGAAGAATTGGGTTTGATTGTTGTTGCACGATTGACTAGTATGGTATCAGATGGCTTACGGTATGTTTGGTTGAGACGTTAGTTAAAGGGGAAAGGCTTGGGATGTTTTAGGGATTGGCACTAGAGAACACTAGAGGTGAGGGATTAAGGTTTACCAGGAGTTGGAACGTTTAAGTGTCACACTATGATAGTTAGGAAACAGACGGTGGTGTCAGGACTGCGCAGGATCGCAGTGGATGGGTGAAATGGTATAGGAGGATGAAACGAAAGGGATGGAAGAAGGGAGTAGAAGTTTCGGGAAACCTGTTTGGACTCAGATGGTGAGAGACGAGTGGAGAGTGTTGCGGAAGATGGATTCTTTTCTGTATGGTCAAGATTGTGTATATATAGGACAAGTCTGGAGACGTAGGAAGAACAAGAATCTCAAGGTACTCTCACCTCATCATAGCCCAATATTAATTTGAGACGGTAGCACCTTATTTATAGAAAAGTGTGTGTCCATATGCGCAAGAGAAATATAGGGAAAACAATATAAGAAACATAAGTGCGAACATGTTTGACCCTGAAATCCAGCCAAGTAAATCCCAAATAATGTGCATGAAAACAAAAGAGTGTGGAGTGATTATTAGAAATATCATGACCAAGAATGGTGCATAAGAGATGCATAAACAACCGTAAAATCCTAAACACCTGATTGGAAAGCACATGTTAAATCCCGAGATATTATCCTAAAATAAACAATAAAACAACATGATATATATCTTAGTAATGTAAGCGGTGGACAGGCGGAGCCGAAACACAAACTAAGTAAAAGAATACACGGTAGTGTGTTGAATATAGATCGGAAATATACACAGAATTTCAACAAGTTTTCCGCCCCTATTCCAGAGGAGGAAAATTTGGGCTACCTGGCACATGGTCCAATATTCAAGTTTTTACGGTATCATACTTGGAAGGGAAGGCAATACAAAATATCTCTGGATGCGCTGCTACCCACCCGTTCGGGCTTGACCACCCGTACTTCGCGCCAAAAACACCCGAACTGTAATGCCATAGAACCTCATCTTATTCTATAACCAAAATAATGCTAATAGTAACCAAAGCGATTACAAAGAAGCAAAGGAAGAAGTGAGGATAATGTAACCAGAGTTTGGTCTTGGGAAGCCTCGAGATATTGTGAATTGTGATAGATGATGTACAGTGCCGTTAGAAAAGTCCGGAGAAAATAGCGCTTATCACCAACCATAGCCCAACCCCGCTCACAACTCTCAACAGAATACCACAACACAATCACGAAGCCAATAAATCCCAAAACTGGCAAGCCAAGAGAAGTGACTGAGGAGGAAAGAGTAAGGGTAATAGAAAGAAGAGGAGAGGGGAAAACCTATCACCAAATTGCGGGAGAAGTTGGGTTGTCGAAGTCAGAGATAGCGAGGATTTGAAAGGGTTGGAAGACTGAAAGCAAGCTGCACGCAGCACATCGTTGCAGGTGACCCCAGAAACTCAATATCTGTAATATCCACCACCTGTGCCAGCTAGTGGATAAAGATCCTTCCGTATCGCTTAGTGAAATTACAGTCAGATCAGGCCTTAATGTCACTCCATGGACGGCCGGAAGATAATGTAATTTACGGCCATGCGGCTCTTCGCTGGGATGTGGCTCACCATGGCAACCAGAGGAACATCAAATGTATATTTGATTATCTTCATACATTGTACTAGTAAGATAATCAAAATTTGTTAAATAGTACTTTTGAATATGGAGATTCAGAATCTGGTATTTTCATTTGATAATAAAAGACTCTTGTTCTTGTATATTAACTTTAGTCTGAACTGGTTGAAATACCATTTTTTCTCCAATAGTCGTAGAGAAAGTTGAAACCAACAGCAAATATGATAGTTTACAGATGTAATAAGATCTTATAAGGCTAGTATTTGATATCAAAAGTGTTTTATTATTGGCTTGTAGCTATGTTGGAAGATGCTGTGATGGTAAAAACAAGAATAGCGAAATATATACCTGATGAACTGGATAAGATGATATCTGCTAATGCGGTTTACTTAAGATTCCAATACTTTCTGATATACTTCAATTAAGTAATTCTAGATATGATATAAACTTTCAAGGCAGTTGGTTAAGTCTTGCATAACGTATTTAATGTTTATTAGAAAGTTATTTCGAAGGAAATAATATACTTTAGCTACAACCATGAAGGCTACATAAGCTGGATGAGGCTAAAAGCTGAGTTATAGTATCTACTAATATATTTAAAGCTATCTAATACGTTTTAGTGAGATTGGGTATTGTGATTTGGAGATTTTGCATTACAACTCCGAAAATACTAAATATCAAGAGCAAAATTCAGTGTTTTTGCAGTTCAGCTGTGAAATCTCCAAATCCCAATATCCACTCTCACTAAAACTTCTTAGCTAGCTTTAAATATATTAGCAGATACCATAACTCAGCTTTTAGCCTCATCCTGCACATGTAGCCTCCATGGTTGTGGCTAAAGGGTATTATTTCCCCCTAAATTACTTACCAATAATTATAGAATAAAATTTGCAAGACTTTACCAACTGCCTTGAAAGTTTATATCATATCTAGAATTACTTAATTGAAGTATATCAGAAAGTATTGGAATCTTAGGTAAACCGCATTAGCAGATATGATCTTATCCAGTTTATAGGGTATATATTTCGCTATTCTTGCTTTTACCATCACAGCATCTTCCAACATAGCTACAAGCCAATAATAAAACACTTTTGATATCAAATACTAGCCTTATAAGATCTTATTACATCTGTAAACTATGATATTTGCTGTTGGTTTCAACTTTCTCTACGACTATTGTAGAAAAACTAGTATTTCAACCAATTCAGACTAAAGTTAATATACAAGAAGAAGAGTCATTTATTATCAAATGAAAATACCAGATTCTGAATCTCCATTTTCAAAAGTACTATTTAACAAATTTTCATTATCTTACTAGTACTATGTATGAAGATAATGAAATATACATTTGATGTCCCTGTGGTTGCCATGGTGAGCCACATCCCGGCGAAGAGCCGCATAACCATAAATTACATTACCTACGAAAGGAGGGATATTGGGTACACATTGCACGCAAAAAGCCCTATCTGAATAGTAGGAAGCTCAGAAAGAGATATACCTGGTGTCTACTACGCAGAAAGTGGGGACCCGAATGGTGGAAAACAAAGGTTTATACAGATAAGTGTGTGGTCGTTATGGGAACTCGGGGTGGACCAAAGAAAGTATGACAGCCCACAAGAGCCCATTCACCAACGGATCCTCACTATTTAGCCCCAACCTACGATTCTGGACATTTTTCACCACCCTTTTGGGCTGCTATTATATATGGCAGTCATACACCACTGATCCAAGTTCGCAAACGGTCTCCCAAAGAGCGTACGAGTGTCTGTGATTGCCTGGGTATGAATACCACTCAGTTTACTTACAAAATTCTCGAAGCCTACCTCACTCCCTTTGTTTACATTTTACCTGGGGTACCTGAAGACCATGAGACCATTGAAGATGGTCTTGGAGTTCATATTTCTGTGCTAGCTAAAAAGTTTAGAGGGGCATATGCCATTGTCAGAAGCCATTGGCCTCCGAGCTCTCCAGACCTCAACCCCATTGAGAATGTCTGGCATATGCTCAAAGTGAGGCTTAGGAAGCGAATATCTAGTCCAGCAAAGCGTCCTAGAAATGTAGAAGAGCTTGTAGAAGCTGCCCAAGAGGAATGGGAAAGGTTGGATTGGGGGGCAGTAAACAAAATGATTGAAAACATGGGAAAAAGGATACAAAAGGTTATTAAGAGGCGAGGAGGTCATACTAAATTTTAATATTTTCTCTATACATGTATCTATCTATTATTGGGGTCTATTCTTTTATTTTTATTTTATCTGTTTCTTGTTCTTTATACTTTGTTGCCTACAACCTCTTTGAGGAGGCCTGCCAAGCCACTTTGTCCCCGGACTTTTCTAACGGCCCAGTACTGTACAGGTAGTATGTTGGGTCGAGAGAATGTTTAGTTGGGAGTGTGCGGTACCAATATGGGTCGGGTAGTGCATCATAACTTATTTTGGGCTGGAGTATGAGCTGCGCAGGAGTTTGTCTATTTGGATGCCGATGGGATCAGTACTGAACACCCCCCGGATAACCATTAGAATTAGATAAGCGACTTGCAATGAACACTGGCTGTTACGTGTAGGATGGTAAAAGTTTTCGCATCGCTACCTTGGCGCGTTCAGGGTTTTTTCTGACGTACGACAATCCCTTTGTCTGTCGCGAATTTCACTCGCTTTTAGCGTTGCACTACTAGGACTATTGGGGTTAGATATGATAGGAAAGGTAATGATAGACCACATACCAAGATAAATTAAACGTACTCGTACTTGTACCATTGTTGGGAGCAAATCTAGGCAGATAACCTAGTTTCCATCATGACCATGCTGAACAGTACTCATTTAGCACTATTCTGAGAACTACTCCGCCTCTGATGTATGAAGTATTTCATATCATGATGACCTGAATAGGCTAGTGTTTATGATTTTCAAATATCGGTACCACCCTTCATGTTTATCATATGATACTTACATCATAATTGTCACAATTATTCTTAACTTTGCTCTCTTTAGTTACTTCACCGCCAATCCTTTCCACTGCCGGCTGAACCCGCACTCAGTGCCAGTGCTTGAATACAGTTAAAGGGATAGCGTAAAACTTTTGCGGTTCGCCATCTATCCCTTACCTTGTGGCCGGGGTTCATGGCTGCGTAGCGTGCCGCGAAGTGAGATTGGGTTCACCGCCGGCTGTTTTTCCGGTGCCCATTAGCCTATTTTAGAATCTGGGAGCAAATCTACGCAGACACTCTTGTTTCCGTCATGGCAATGCTGAATGGTACTGATTATGTGGGATTCTCAGCACTACACCACTTCTAAAACAACGTTTTTCCTGTCAGGATTACTGAAATAAGCTAGTAGTAGTATCTAGCGCTGGCCATGATTACAAGGTAAGGGATGTAAGAATCGGAGCCATTAGCCCAAGATGGGTTTAGTTTGGCAGGTTGAGAAGATCAAAAAAGGTCAAAGCGCTCAGGCAACAGGTACTGTATTCGCACATAGCGGAAGATATAAAGATCCTCCAACCACAGGGGAGTTCGCTCAACTTATTTATTTATTCTATGCACTTGGTCCCCGTCGCGCACCCGGGGGGATTTGTGGTGTTCTGGGCCATCGATTGTCACTTCGCATTGTAAACTACTACTCGAGTAATCCCGGGTCGCCGGAATAGGGAGAATGTAGGGATGTGGGGATAAAGTTGCGGGCTTTGATGTTATTTTGGGTTTTTGGTATGGTTTGGGTGTACTAGTACTGTACTATGAGGCTTTGGATGTGGCGGAGAACTTAATTGGAGGTATTCAATATATTCTTTATTACGATGTAAAAGGACTATGGAGGTAGAGGCTGTGTTTATAATGCGGGGGTGGTGTGTACTGCTGGCGTGGGTGGGAGAGTAGAGGCTAGAGGGCCTCTGTGTGGATGCAATCGAGGGAGTGGAGGTTTGTGTTAACGTATTTTACGGGGTTCCGGCTCTGTACCCTGATGCGGCTCTCCATGGCAACCACTGGAACACGCAATTTATATTTTCCTATCTGCACAACTAATAATGATACCATATTGAAAATATGTTAGAAAGTACTTTTAGAGATGGAGAATCAGAATCTGAAGTTTATATGGGTGCAGTTTAGGGAAAATGGGTAAACCTGTTTTTTTTGTATTTTGAGTTAAACGCCCTTTTAGTTTGCATAGCAACCCATCTAGTTTTGAGTAAAAGAGAAAAACAGTTTTTCACAAAGAAAGTGAAATAACTCAATCAGGTATCAAGTGAACACTTTAGAAATAAAATAGAGTAATTGGTACAGTTTACTCTTTGATTTGAGGTAAAAAGTTTTTGTTTTTATCAAAGTAATAAATCACAACAAATATTATATGTAAAAATATATTAAATAATGATCATAACTGGTGAGAGAGCAAAGTTAAATCAATTTAGAACTCTGATAAATCTACTATTAACTTGATCTTTGTTACATAAGATATTTTTACAACAGGTTTACTGTGTCTGTAAAATCTCTCTGATTTGTGATTATTTCAACAAATATTTAAATAACTTTATATCTTACACTTGAAAATATTTGAAAATTTGGTTACTCATACATCTGGCTAGAGGCTATCTTTCTTTGTAATAAAACTTTTTAAGGCAATTTTTTAAAATTGTCATTAAAGATGGAATATTGCTCAAATTTATACCTTGAATATTTTTTAAGAAGCCCAGAGGCTACTCTATCAGGTAATAAATTCTTAGAGCCATTCAACTTACTTTGTTGTTGTTGGCAAGTTTCACCTTTTTCACTAAAATGCACCCATATTTAATAATAAAACATAATGCTTCTTGTATACTCCCTTTATTCTAAACTGATTCAAATAGTATCTTACCTCCAATAATAGTAAAGAAAGTTGAAACCAACCACAAAAATCATAGTTTAAGCAAATAATATAATCTACCTGGTTGTGTATTTGATGTATAAACTGCTTTGGTATTTGTTTGTAGCTATTTAGGAAGGCATTGTGACTGGAAAAACAAGGATAGTTAAATATCGATCTTAAAATCCAGACAGGGTGACAGCTGCTCATAGGGTTTACATAATGTTCCAATACTTTGTAATCTACTTCAATTTAGTGATTCAAGATACAATATAAACCTTCAAGGCAGTTGGTGATGCCTTGCAAATTTTATTCCCTAGTTATTGGAAAGTAATTTACAAAGAAATATCACCCTTCCGCCCCAACCATTGAAGCTACACATGCAGGACGAAGCTAAAAGCCTCATTATATGGTCTATTCATATAGCTAAAGCTAGGGAATAAGTTTTAGTGCATGTGGACTTTGGGATTTAGAGATCTCACACATATACTCTAAAAACACAGCATTTTGCTTGTAATATTCAGTGTTGGTAGAGTTGTAGTGCAAATTTTCTAAATCCCAATCCCCCAACATACTAAAACTTATTGCATAGCTTTAACTATATGAATAGAGCATATAACACAGCTTTTAGCCTTATCCTGCATGTGTAGCTTACATGGTTAAGGCAGGAGGGTAGTATTTCTCTCTAAATTACTTTCCAATAACTAGTGAATAAATTTTGCAAGGCATCACCACCTGCCTTGAAGGTTTATATACTATCTTAAATCACTAAATGGAAGTAGATTACAAAGTATTGGAACATTACGTAAACCCTATGAGCAGCTATCATCTTGTCTGGATTTTAAGATAGATATTTAACTATCCTTCACACTGCGTTTCTAAATAGCTACAAACAAATACCAAAGCAGTTCATACATCAAATACACAACCTAGGTAATCATATTATTTGCTTAAACTATGATTTTTGTGGTTGGTTTCAATTTTCTGCACTACTATTGTATGTCACATGCAATTTGAACCAGTTTGGAATAAAGTGAGTATACAAGAAGCATTATGTTTTATTATTAAATATAAACTTCAGATTCTGACTCTCCATCTCTAAAAGTACTTTCTAATATATTATCAATATGGTATCATTACTAGTTGTGCAGATAATAAAATATAGATTTGGTATTCCAGTGGTTGCCATGCTGAGCCGCATCTACATGATGAGCCGTTGCACAATAAATTACCTTAAGGCTTGGGAACTGCTGGAGGCGGTGCAGCCGGGGAATTGAGAGGGGTGCTACTTGTGGAGGCCGTTAACCCCTCGGAGTAGAAGGAAGTAGTGCTGTTACCGCTGTTGATTTTATTGTAACTAGAACTGTTGCGTTCGCTAGTTTATGGCTGTTGGCCTGGTGAGTTATTCACCGTAAGTTGGGAGCTTCGCATGGCTGTGCCCCTATCATTTCGGCATTCATTCAATCGCCACGATTTCCAGCGAGGATATCTCTTCCCTACAAGGCCCATGTCACCTAAATTTAGTGTTAAAGAGAAAAGTGCGAAACCACTTCTTGCCGTATAATAATTCTGTGACCTACGCCTTACGGAACGAACCCCTTTAGAATACGATGCGCTTGGCTGTCAACCCTTTCAGATAATACCATCAACCGGGAAATTGGTGTTGAATTCTTGGCGCCCGCCCAAGCAGCAACTCAGATGCTGGAGAGCCAAATAATGTTTTGATAATAATTTATGGTTTCGTGGATAGACGCTGAAATAGTTGTGAATGGTATAGCCAGTAGGTTATTAGTTTCAGAAATTTCCGCATCTTTGGCATTTTTGAAAGAAAAAGACGGCATGAGCAAGGACGGTCAAACATAAGGCGAAGGAATATGTAAATCTCAGGGAGTTTCTAAAGAGATTAGTTGTTGGGAAGTTTGTGTAACGGGTTTCGGGTGCTGTGATTGGAAATAGAGTTGTGAGAGGCACAAGACTTTATCTACCCCACTTTTCCCCAATCTCAAGAGATTGCCTTCGACAAACTCTAAGTTAATCAACACTTTGCTCTCAACCTTCAGAGAGGTGAAAATTGAAAAATGTTGCAATTTTTAAGGAATACCAATGACTCCCCCAACCACACTGATGGCTCTTTTTACACTAGAGACTCTTTCAACAATAACGAGAACTTTTTGAACAATAACGATAAGGTAATTTATGGGGATGCGGCTCACGACAGGGATCTGGCTCACCCATAGCAACCATTGGAAAATCAAATCTACATTTGATTATCACAACAAATAAATCAGGTACAACCCTGAGAATCAAGCTACAGGTACTTTGAAATATAGAGAATCTGAAAATCTTGTTTTTATTTCGTGGTGATAAATTGTTATTCTAATATAGAGGTTTAAAGATTGTCTATTTCATATATAAAGTGTGGTTTTTCATAAGCATAAAAAAATTGAAAACCCTGGAAGAATTACATAATACAATAGATAGAAGGATAGTATAAGTCTTAGATATTCAGAATAACCAGCTTTTAATTTTCATCATAATTATTTTTGAAAGCCACATTGATTAAAAAAGAGGTAGAAAATATGTGCAAATTAGATACAAATTGCAACAATTTTACCATGTAATATCTACATAGGTAGTTGGCCTATGAACTCAATATCTTGGAATAACCTTTATGATGACATCTGAAGTGAGTGTATGAAGTTTGAAGTCAGATAAATATGGTCTTCTATATTTCATACAGGTTGTTAAAGATGATAGCTATTTAGCTAAAAAACTGTATATTAATCATGAACTAGTTGAAATCAAATCGTTGGGCTGACTACAAGTCAATTACGAATAAGATCAGGTTTAGTGGACTAGAGTAGACAGTATGGGGCATAGTTTGGAGTGTATATTGATTATAATAAGTAGTAGAAAAAGTATTATTGATTGTAACTAAAGGCAATTAATATAGAATCTGATCAATAGCTTTTAATGAACCTAGCTGTAAACAGTGCTGTTAGACTCCCTAGAACTTATAACTTAAGCTAATAACTCAGTGTCGGTTTAAATAAGTTATTAAAGCAAAATAAATATACAATAAGAATTTATTCTAAGTATTTGATAGTTAGACAATGATCAATTCACAAAGTATGTAAAACTTTTTATTTACCTTGAAAATTTATATACTATCTTAGGATATGATTATCAAAGGGATTCCAAGATATTGAGTTCATAGGCCAACTACCTATGTAGATATTACATGGTAAAATTGTTGCAATTTGTATCTAATTTGCACATATTTTCTACCTCTTTTTTAATCAATGTGGCTTTCAAAAACAATTATGATGAAAATTAAAAGCTGGTTATTCTGAATATCTAAGACTTATACTATCCTTCTATCTATTGTATTATGTAATTCTTCCAGGGTTTTCAATTTTTTTATGCTTATGAAAAACCACACTTTATATATGAAATAGACAATCTTTAAACCTCTATATTAGAATAACAATTTATCACCACGAAATAAAAACTAGATTTTCAGATTCTCTATATTTCAAAGTACCTGTAGCTTGATTCTCAGGGTTGTACCTCATTTATTTGTTGTGATAATCAAATGTAGATTTGATTTTCCAATGGTTGCTATGGGTGAGCCGGATCCCTGTCGTGAGCCGCATTCCCGTAAATTACGTTAACTGCTTCCACACAAACACATACAACACAACCACCGTTAACTACACCACCACCGATGATAGATCGGAAATACTTGCATGGTTATCTCCATTAGAGCCACGGGTGCGGCATCGAGACATTGCATCCCGACGGGTTGACAGTATAGGAGCATGGCTGCTGGAAACTGAAGAATTCAAACGCTGGTACAAGGGTAATAGGGGGGATGGGTCTTATCATCCGACTTTATTTTGTGACGGAAATCCAGGAGTGGGAAAGAGCTACATCACGTAAGTAAGAACGCATCACTGCTGGGATTCAAAGAATAATATCGCTTATCGGTTTCAATGGTAGTTCACTAGTTATAGATAAGCTTTGCGACGAGGCCGTCGATGGAGATCCTACCGTTGCATGTTTTTACTTTGACTTTGCTGCTCGGGGTGAGCAGTCACCGGTGAATATGCTTGGCTCCCTGGTGAGACAGCTCATTAGCGGGAAGGGGGAAATTCCAGACGCGATAGCCCAGGATTATCGAAAGGAGAAAGGGGCTATTGGGGGTAGAGGACTCCAAGTTCCGGAGATTTTGAAGATGTTCGGGACAATCACAACCACGAAGCGCCTATTTATATGTGTTGATGCACTTGATGAATGTGTGCCGGAGCATCGAATGGTGGTCCTGGGGTCATTAGGAGAGATTCTGCAGGGGTTTCCGAATATTCGCTTATTTATCACCGGAAGGCCACAGGTGCGGAGTGAGGTAGAGAGGGAGTTAGGCGAGGCGGCAGTGTTTGTATTTATACGGGCCACGGAAGATGGGGTTCTTAGATTCCTGCGCGAGAAACTCAGGAAGGACACAATTCCGAATATGATGAGCAGCACATTGGAGGGGGGATATTATGGAAAGCATTCCCGCGATAAGTTCGGAAACGTATGTAGGAATGAGATTGAGATTTAAGTTACCTTAAACTAACGACTAACTAATACACTTGAACCTAGATTCCTGCTGGCCTCTCTCCACATCGAGGCAATTCTGCGTGGGACCACGGTTGCTCGACGGAGGAAGACACTTAAATCAATAAAAGGTGGGGCAGGTTTAGGGGATGTGTACGGTGCGATGCTAGAGCGGATAGAGGCTCAGGGCGAGGAAAGGGCAACGCTTGCGACCTCCGTTCTCACATGGGTCTGTCATTCGGAACGGCCATTACTGGTCGACGAATTGTGCCAGGCACTGGCAGTGGAGATAGGAGAAACGGATTTTGACCCAGAAAATGTTCCTTCGATTAGCACATTGCTAGACTGCTGCCAAGGCGTGATTACAGTCGACGCGGAGGCTTCGGTGGTGCGGTTAATCCACTGTACGGTACAGGAATACCTTTGTATTGTGAATCACCGGCGCTCACCTTGAATTCCTCACCGCCAACAACCCCACACTAGAAGTAAGAAGATGCTAGAAGAATTCCGGTGAACTGTCCGTTGAGTCTGGCACTCGGTGAAGGAAGCGAAAAGAGGGGTAGGACACATAGCAAAGCGGGGAAGTAAAGAGGGGTATGAGGGGTAACTGGATGGCGTGAGAAGAAGCAGAAATCGTATGATGCTTATGGATGAGGGGTTTATATGTTTTGTATTTAAGTAGATTGGTTCACACCCGATTGTTGGAATAGTAGTCACGGAAATAGTCTCTCTCCCTCATATACACTTTATTCTTCTTGAACTAGCATTCGCGAATACGATCGGTATATATATCCACAACAAAAGATAAGAGGTTATGAGCCCGGCGAGCGCAGCATAACCAGAACCGATCAGTTAAGTAACCAGGCACATACGAACCGATCACCAGACTACCTCATACGATACAAGACTCTTCAACATGTCAGCAGAACAGATGGGAACCCGTAGTAGCAGCAGCAGCACCGGAACTGGTAGGAGCCCTACAAACACAACTTCACTTACGCAGTCAATCGAGAAGTTGGACGGCTCGATGGCAATAGGCCAGAGCAACTACAATGCCTGGCGATTCAGAATCATTCGGATTCTAAAGGAAAAAGGCCTGCTAAGCGCGATTGAGGATAGCACAGTTAGCTCCACCAAGGATGATCAAGCCTTCACCATTATTACACTAAACATAAAGGACTCCCAAATACCTCATATCCAGAATACGACAACCGCCAAGGAAGCATGGGCTGCACTGAAGGATATCCATCAAGGCATAGGAACAAATGGTAGAATGGTGTTGATGCAGCGTTTATGGGCGTTGAAGATGTTGGAAGGTCAGGACATGGCCCAATATCTAAACCAATTTCGGGTATTAGCAAACCAATTGCGAGGCCTATCAAGCGAAGGAAAGGAGGTAGACGATAGTGAACTACTCACAATCCTGACTCTTAGTCTACCAGAGTCTTACGAACCGCTTGTCATGGCCCTTCAATCTCGCACCGATATAGTCACGTTTGACATGATGGCCGGAAGACTCCTACAAGAGTCAGCCAGAAGACACGTTGGCCAAGTAACACACAAGAGCTATGAGGGAAATGCAGCACCCACCAGTTAAACCGCATTTTCAGCCAATCGCTTTCAATCCAATTCCCGATTTCGTTCCAGCCGCCCTGGGTTCCCTACGAATGGAAGAGGTCATGGAGGCTTTCGTGGTGGAGGTAGAGGATTCTTTAGCGGTAGCAATGGTGGACAGGCTGGTCGTGGACATACACCATCGAGTGGAATAAGGCCACATGTAAGAACAAAGTGCCACTATTGTGGAAAGAAGGGACATTGGAAAAAGGACTGTTATAAGCGCAAGTCAGAGGAGACAGGCACTCGGCAGGCAGGACTTGGAGGATTCCAAGAGTTTACCTTTCTAGCGGAGGAGCCAGTAGCAATACCCAGGATGGGGTGGATTATCGACTCAGGTGCTACTCAGCACTTATGCGCAGATAGGAATGCTTTTTCAACCTATACCGACATTAGCAATGACCAAACTATCACCATCGCGGATGGGACAAGAATAAAAGCAAAAGGAGTTGGCGAAATCGATATCACTACCGATGCCGGAAGTATTCGATTAACGGATGTGTGCTGGGTACCTGAAATGGGAGGTAACCTACTGTCTGTCTCCTGCATCGTTGATGCTGGATATTGTGTTGAGTTTAGCCCAAAGACCTGTACTGTCAGTAAGGATGGAGTTCGGACTTTGTTGGGACAACGGTCCGGAGGTCTATACTACCTGAACAATAGGTCAGCAATCAATCGCCAGTCCCCAAGACTGGAGGCAAACCTTGGCCTTATGACGAATCAATCTCCCGGAGCGAGTCTCGTGACATGGCATAGACGACTTTGCCATCGAAGCCTAGATGATGCAGCAGTCCGATATATCTCCTCTAACGTACAAAACATGGAGGTCAACAACAAAAGCGAATCAACCCCAAAGATTTGCGGTATCTGTGCTCAAGGCGGACAGCACAAAGAGGCGGGGACTAAGAGGCGAGAAAAATGTTGTGAAATATTGGCGATTGTGCACTCGGACATATGCGGACCAATGCAAACAGTCGGACTAAATGGTGAAAGATATTTTGTAACCTTTATTGACGAAATGAGCGGACGGGTCAGTATTGCTCTATTAAATACCAAAGATGGTGCCCTTAAAGCATTTGAATCCTACCGAGCAAGGGCGGAGAAGAGTAGCGGAAAAGCGATTAAGGTCTTTCGGAGCGATGGAGGAGGAGAGTACCTTAACCGAGAATTCAAGAAGTATCTCACCGAAGCAGGCATTCAGCACATCGTGAGCCCGCCATATACTCCCTCTCACAACGGCCTTGCAGAAAGAACCAATAGGACAATCATGGAGAATGCACGATGCATTTTGGAGGATTCAAAGCTGGGAAAGGAGTTTTGGGGCTATGCGGTACTTAACGCAACGCACATTCACAATCGGCTACCATCTCGCAGTCACAACGATATGTCCCCACACGAACACTGGACCGGAAAGATACCCGAGATTGGACACCTACGAATTTTTGGCTCAACAACATGGATGCATGTACCAAGCGAGAAGAGGCAGAAGCTAGACCCAAAATGGGTAAGTTGCGTATTAGTTGGATACGAAGAAGATGCGGGATCCAGGGTTTACCGTCTATACAATCCTATTACGAAAAAGGTAGTTGTGTCACGAGATGTTATAATCGACGAATTATCTGTAATCGGGAACGCACAGGAGGTTAGCCACATCACCAGCACTGAATGGAATAAGGAAGCCCCCACTACTGCCTTGAAACAAAGCGATGTCGAGGAAGAAGACTTCCAGCCACTGGATACGATTATACCACCTGTCGGCCCAATAGAAGAAATTGCCGGAATCCAGGAAAGCATAACGGTTCGCCCACGATTAGCAGTACAAGATATTACCCAAGGGGAACGGAATGCTATACAGGAAGCAGGGCAGGAAAGGGCTTCAGAGCCACGAAGGTCGCAAAGAATGCGGCAACCAAGTGGGCTATTTCATTCCCATGCGCAGTTCGCACTTTTAGCCGCTATAGAGGAAGAACCCCAAACATTAACCGAGGCTCTAAGCTCTAATGAAAGGGAATGCTGGAGAGCCGAATGGAGATCAGAACTTACATCGCTTGCTGAAAATAATACTTGGGAAATAGAGCCCCTTCCAGAGGACCGGCAGGCTATCGGCTGTCGATGGCTTTTTAAGAAAAAAGAGGATGGTCGATATAAAGCAAGACTCGTAGCTAAAGGCTATAGTCAGCAAGTGGGGATCGACTATGAAGAGACATTCGCTCCCGTCGCAAAGTTTACGACAATCCGACTTCTACTTGCTTTGACTTGTGAGAACAATTGGGAGCTAGAAGGAATGGACGTAAAGACAGCCTTCCTAAATGGTGAACTAGACGAAAGAATTTACATGGAGATTCCGGAAGGGGTGGCAATCCCAGCGAATAAGGAACAAATCGGGTACCAGCGCCAGCTAGCGTGTCGGCTAATCAAATCGATATACGGGTTAAATCAATCTCAGCGAGCATGGTATGGCCGGATTCATACCTTCTTTCTAGAACATAACTTTACCCGAAGTGACTTTAACCACAGCCTGTTTATCAACTAGGATAAACACATTATCCTCCTCTTGTATGTGGATGACTTGGTAGTCGCTGCTCCAACCCAGAATATCATTGGCTGGATCCGCGGTAAACTGCACGAGGAGTTTAAGATGACAGATCTGGGCCCCCTGAACGCTTATCTAGGCTTAGAGATAAAGCGGAACCGAAGTGAGCGAACCTTACATCTCTCACAAAGTACCTACGTGCAGAAGATTATCCGTATTCATGGGATGGAGCTCTGCAACCCAGCCTTAACGCCAGCCGATCGCAATGTGCGCTTGGAGAAGTCCTCTTCCACCTTTGAGGCCACACTCTATGAGCGAAGAAGATACCAGTCTGCTGTCGGTTCCCTCATGTATGCCATGTTGGGAACCCGGCCAGATATCTCCTACGCAGTATCCAAGGTCAGCCAATACAGCACCAACCCGGATCCTACCCACTGGACGGCGGTGAAGAGAATCTTCCATTACCTTGCCGGTACTCCACACCGTGGGTTATGTTATGGGATGCACGGGAGTGGTACAGGCTACACCGATGCCGATTGGGCCACCGGGGACGACAGGAAGTCAATCGGGGGTTATACATTTGTGGTGAACGGGGCAGCTATTTCCTGGAATAGCAAGAAACAAAGTACGGTTGCCTTGTCATCAACCGAAGCGGAATACATGGCCTTGACTCAGGCCGTAAAAGAATCCATCTGGCTGCAGGCAATACTCAAAGAGCTTGCGGCTATTCGGCACTTGGAAGAGATGAGGAAGATTAGGGTGGACAATCAAGGAGCGATCGCATTGGCCAAGAATGCAGAATTTCATGCGCGAACCAAGCATATTGATATCCAATATCACTTTGTCCGACAACATGTTGAAAATCACATCATTTCGCTTCACTACTGTCCTACGAGCAACATGACGGCTGATATCTTCACAAAACCCCTTGCGCATCCGTCTTTTGTTAAACACAGTATCGGCTTGGGCCTTATTGACCACTCCGCCTTCCTTCTCCAAGACTCTAGGGCCACTGGAATGGGCCATGAGAATATGCGACTATCTACAGGCAACATAGATCAAGAAGTGGAGATGGATGGGAGCACCGGTGAGGGGTGGTATTGTGAATCACCGGCGCTCACCTTGAATTCCTCACCGCCAACAACCCCACACTAGAAGTAAGAAGATGCTAGAAGAATTCCGGTGAACTGTCCGTTGAGTCTGGCACTCGGTGAAGGAAGCGAAAAGAGGGGTAGGACACATAGCAAAGCGGGGAAGTAAAGAGGGGTATGAGGGGTAACTGGATGGCGTGAGAAGAAGCAGAAATCGTATGATGCTTATGGATGAGGGGTTTATATGTTTTGTATTTAAGTAGATTGGTTCACACCCGATTGTTGGAATAGTAGTCACGGAAATAGTCTCTCTCCCTCATATACACTTTATTCTTCTTGAACTAGCATTCGCGAATACGATCGGTATATATATCCACAACAAAAGATAAGACTTTGTAGTCACCAAGGTCTCTTTAGTAAACCTCACTCGATACTTGCAGAAGCCTGCTTAACCTATCTAAACTCACAACGGGTCAAGAACCTGACACCCCATTCTCAACCAGACTATAACAGCCTACCGTTCCTCAAATATGCAGCGAGATATTGGGGAACACATACGAACAATGATCTCTCAGACAATGCGAAGACCCTTGCTCTGGAGCTCGTGAATCGGTGCGAAGACCACATATCCTCTGTATCACTTGTGGGGCAGTTACTGCATCCTAGATATACAGAGGCCATCTCTACTTCTCCGCACTTCTCTGGGCTACACTGCGCATCGTTCTTCGGGATTGTTGAACTTGTGGCTGTATTGATAAAGGCAGGAGGTTGCAACGTAAACCAACAAGATTGTTCGGGTAGTACACCACTCGCATGGGCGGCGCGAAACGGCCACGGAGGGGTAGCCAAACTGTTACTGGAACGGGGACACATCGACCCCAATCGCCCAGATGTGGATGACCGAACGCCGCTCGGATGTGCTGCTCTTGGGGGACACGAAGGAGTTGTCAAGCTATTGCTGCATGGGGAAAATGTCGACCCCAATCGCCCAGATGTGAATGACCGAACACCGCTCGGATGTGCTGCTCTTGGGGGACACGAAGGAGTTGTCAAGCTATTGCTGCAAGGGGAAAATGTCGACCCCAATCGCCCTGATGTGAATGACCGAACACCGCTCGGATGTGCTGCTCTTGGGGGACACGAAGGAGTTGTCAAGCTATTGCTGCAAGGGGAAAATGTCGACCCTAATCGCCCAGATGCGAATGGCCGAGCACCACTCGGATGCGCTTCTTTGAAGGGACACGAAGGAGTGGTCAAGCTATTGTTGGGGCGGGAAAATGTCGACCCGAATCGCCCTGATCTGCATAACCTAACACCACTCGGATCTGCTGCTGTTATGGGACACGAAGGAGTGGTCAAGCTATTGCTGGAGCGGAAAGATGTCGACCCCAATCGCCCAGATGTGCATGACCGATCACCGCTCGGATGTGCTGCCATCATGGGACACGAAGGAGTTGTCAAGCACTTGTTGAAGCAGGAAAATGTCGACCCCAATCGCCCAGATGAGAATGACCGAACACCGCTCGGATGTGCTGCAAGTGGGGGACACGAAAGAGTGGTCAAGTTATTGCTTGAGCGGGAGAACGTCGACCCCAATCGCCCTGATAAGTATAACCTAACACCACTCGTATGTGCTTCCCCGCATGGACACGAAAGAGTCGTCAAGTTATTGCAGGAACGGGAAAATGCCGACCCCAACCGTCCTGACAGAGACAACGGCACACCGCCCTGTGGTGCCGCTACGGGGTGACATCGAGTCGCGTAGTCGCTGCATGCCCCTAACTCTGTTGGAGCCCCAGACTCCCGTGCCCCTAGACAAAGGAGGCGGGATGTGTGGAAGAATCGTGTGTTCTCTTTTGGAAAAAAGCCAATCTAATTTATTTATTAACACATGTTGAAATACGCTCAGCTGTGGTACGGGGGGAGGGATTCTATTTTTTGTGGTCTTAGCTTGAGCGAGTTCGATCGATGGAATAGACCAAAATAAAGGACCTCGGTCGATGGGCGAACATGTATGTAATATAAGTAATCTCATTCTTCATTAGAAGCAACCTGCTTCCTGCCCTCAGCTCATCCCTCATCATCAGTTTGGAGCCGGTAAACGCCTTCACCCCCAAAGTGTAGATATTCGACAAATACAAGATAGTCAACGAGTGGCTTAGACCTAACCTCAACGGCCCCATAATCCAAAGGAATGCAACCTGGTGTAAATTTTCAACAACAAGGTTTAGGCACAGCGGATTCGGAATTCAGATACGGATTGGCGCAAGTTGATTGTATATAGCAGAGCAGATATAAAAGAATATGATTCAGACAAAAGGTTTATCAAAGGAATGGACAATCGGAAAATGATCAAACGGAAGTGAAGAATAAGATAAGACAGACAGAGAGAGAAACGAAGGATGATAAACTGATGATGAACAAATCAAGGGAAAAACAAGCTTCCTTATATCCTATCCTTCCTCTGTAACATGCTACCAGCGCATGCACAATCCTGCTCCTCGGTTCCTCCCACTCAGTAGTTGCGATATCCTCTTTCCCGAACCAGATCCGACGTTTGATCAGAATTTCCCGAGGGTATCGAAAAAGTGTCCAGCCATAGGTTGTGCGTGAAACCGAGGGTGAAGCTGATGTTCGGTTATCGTGAGTGTTCCTGTTTCAGTGCGGTGTGATTCAGGTTTGATCCTGTTGCGTCAAGTATGCAAGATCAATGTCGGGGGTCCGAGTCGTCTGAAGCTAATAGTGGTGGAACAGTTATCGAGCAACGGTGTGTAACAGGTGATAGTAGTAGCGTTTCTTATCCAGCGCGCATGAGAATATATGCACGTGATGAGCAGCATAATTTCCAACAGTAAAGAACTGAGATGGGGAGGCACTATACGGAATAAAAATTCCTTTTGTGAACAACTGAAGACAATGTATCAAATTATGCGTGTGTTATTCCACGTCGATTCGGAGATTGTGAGGTTCAAGGTTCGGATTAGCGTGGTTGAAAGTAGCGTCAGCCCGTTTTGAGGGGGAGCTTTTGCTCAATGAGGTGTAGGGAAGCTAATGCTGTAATGGCTTTCGGGGTGTGGTACAAAAGTCCCATCTGTCCTGGTCTGTCTTTACGGCGGTTTCAGATTCAGATTCTCGCTGACAATAGCATTATGCTCTCCCAATCAAACTGGAAGACCTGAAGGTCTGGAACGGGGATTGGAGCTTGAACGGGATGAGGGGAATCAGTCCGTGGGCTCTCAGGTTTACAAGTGAAACTAGTGTCTGTTCCTAGCTGTTTGGTGAGAAGAGGAACCATGGCATTTGGGAATGGATGGGGAGACCTGCGATGACCTTTATCTCAAATATGTATATTGGAGTTTTGCAGGGTTCATGAGAGAAGATGCCTTATGACTGTTATACACTTGGGGGCTTGGTATTAGAGGCTTACCTATATTTTGGTGATGAACATATCCTCTGACTACCTTCTCCTAGCGCTGGTTCCCAAAGTTGGGTCCATCGGTTTTGGAAGTCGAATGACGGACTAGGGGCCACGGTCCGTTATTTGTTTGGTAGGCGGACGCGCTATGCCCGATTTCCAAAGACTCGAGTGGCCTGTCGGCCTGGGTTTCCCGTATATGGGAAACTCCTATGATACCATTATCCTAGGCCCCCCCTGGCCATCCCTTACATTATGCGACGAAAACATCTCATACTGGCCTAGGAATTTTTTTATCCATCACTCGTGAGCTCGTTTGGCATGAGCGCACCATATTAGCTGGTATTTCACCGTCTTATAGAGTTTAGAATATACTGTCCTAACAATGCTCCCTTGAATTGTTGAGTGCACCCAAACTGATTGTAAAATAGAGGTAGCAGATAAATCCTGAAGATTCATTCCCGAGTAAAAAAGCATATCTGCAAATCAGACCACAAGATTCCTGTCCAGGTCGTTCGTGGTACAGATTTCAGAGCAGAGAGAGCATCTGAGGCGAAATCACCAACTATCACTCACCCCACCCTGTTGGAACCATTGGTCATGCAAAAGCGCTTGCTCTACTCGAGCGCGGGACTCTAATCTCCAGAGAAGGGTTCCTAGTCAGTGCCTTCCTAACAAGATATGATCTAAGCAGTTCGGATGTGTTGGCTCTCATTAACTAGTTTTCGCGTTTATTCCTAACTTGCAAAACTAAACACACGATGGGCTAATGCAATGATTTCCACTGATAATCTACTAGCGAGTCGCAGCAGCTTTTAGGGTATGATACCACAGCTCCCTTCTTTGCACCTCATGCTATTGATACTGTATAACGATGCGAACAATACGATGCGAACAATTAACTCTAATAGAGGGGAATATATTTGGCTGGTTAAGCTTAAATAAGGTGCAACAACCTCTTGCCAGGCCCTGTATTAATTTGATAGACTCCCGAAACCCTATCACTTCTCCGGGCCAAGCCGGTGTGTGGGATTTGGTATGATATGGCTGTCTGTGCAATACCAATACTCTATGTCAGGGCTGGGTGCTTATATCCAAGTTGTACCTATAGGTGTAGATATTCGTAGGGAACAACGACTTCTACCTCAAAGAGAAGAAAGGATAGGAGTTGTGAGGGGAGGTGAAGGGAAAGGAAAGGAAAAGGAGGCGGGGAAGTCCTCCCGATAACTATTTCAACCTTGTGGATTACAGTTCTCGATGGCGAAAGCTTGTATTTAACTTACGGTATTGGCTCCGCGTGTTATTTTTTATTCCTCATCGATATCTGGAGAGGGAGGGTTGGCTAGCTAATGGCGGGGTGGATTTCAGGTAACAATTATCGGTGTAGGCCTAAGCGGGCTGGGTGAGGCAAAAGCAATTCCTTTGCGGCACGTAGAGTAATGGTTCTGGAAGCTGCTTCTGGGATTGGAGAATTTTCCCCCTTTTACCCTGACATTCGACTACTGAGATTGGATGGACTGGGGCAGAAATCCAAATCCCCTCCAACCCTTCAAAGATCTGAACGATATGGGCCATGGGTGAAGGCCTCCTCCGATATGCCACGCTGCAAAACCAGGCTAGAGAGGCGACCAAGTAACACACATGGGCATTGCCGGGAAGGCGGAAACCTAAGGCTCCTACTTCTAGAACTTCTACTGCGCGTCCCTGCACAAGCAATTACCCGACCGGACCGTCGAGCTCTGTACTTGTGGTAAAGTCCAGATGAAATCAGGGGTGGCCGGCGTGCGCATGGTTTATCTGCACGATGGAGGAGGTTGAGTGCTTATTTGGTTGTGGGTGCTGATGGTATTAACTGTGCTATCAAGAAATGCTTGGTAGGTCGTCCGGATAAGCCTACGCCAACAGGGGATTTGGCGTAGGGGGTGTTGCTCAAGGCGGAGGATCTAATATCGGATGCCGAGTTGAAGAAGTTCGTAACCGATTCGCAAGTAAATTACTCGATCGGACTGAATGCTCATGCTGGTATTTTCCCTTTCGTTCTTATTTGAGAGGCGCTATGAGGTATATTGAACTACATCCTAAAGGGTGGCCAGCAATTCAACATGGTCTTGTCCCGGAGGGGTTTTCCGGTAGTGGTGCAACAGCGGTTCAAGAAAGCGTAGACGGGATGCCAGAAATCTACAAAGAACAGGGCCTAAGGTGCTCTTAACATCCATTTCCTCCTCCGCCATGCCAACCCCCACAAAGGGATAGGAGAATTCCTGACCCTCTGTGAGTCAGTCTACAAATGGAAACTCTATATCGGCGAAGAGCCCACCAATTGGTCTCACCCCTCGAGCACCCTCATCCTCCTCGGGGACGCTGCCCATGCCATCCCTTACTTGGGTTCAAGCGCAGGCATGTCGCCCAAGAGCACCATAGTGCTAGGCCGCGTCTTTCCCCCATATCCTCAACATCCGACCGCTTGTTGACACTGCCGGTATACGGAAGATGCCGGAAGAGGCGCACTACTATGGTAGTACAGAGGGGCAATGTGCAGCAATGTTTTTTTATCACCTACACAATGGGCCGGAGCTGCAAGGGCGAGAGGTGAAGATGAGGAGGGCGCCAACCCCGACTTGGGAATATCTCGCCTGGAAGGATCTGGGACTTGGGCCTTGGTTTCTCGGGTATGAAATTTTGAGGGATGAAGGGGGGTATTGACCAAATGGGTGGGGAGAGGGAGGGTGGGCGTAGGGAGGTGGGATGAGGGGAAGTTTAGTGCGAAGCTGGAGAAGGTGGAGGGGGTTGCGGGTTCTATACGCTTTGTTTTTGTTTTTCTTCTATGATAGTTCAAGTTGCCCGTGTGTATTATCTCTCTTTTTCCTGCCAAAGTTCGCGTTTTCGTCTGCTTTGATTATCATATATTGCTTTCTCACGTAGATTGCGATACGGCACCCCCTTACCCTAAAATTTGTTAACACTCGCCATTCTGGCGATCTGAGAGCTCACTCAATGAGTTTTCCCAACACCTCCAGTCTGCCCTAATCAAAAACCTATAACAGCTTCTTAAAACTGCCTTTGATTGCTTTTACCCCAAGGAGCCCTGGGCATACACCAGCGCTCCCAACCCTCGGGATGGAAGAGCAACATTATACATAGCCAGGGGGATAAACACCCACCGACCACGGGGGAGTTGCCTAAATTTATTATTTATTCATTTATTCTATTCACTTAGTCCCTCCGCCACTACCTAGGGCGTGGGGTGTGGTTGTGGTGTCCCGGGTCATCGGCTATCATTCGGGTTGGGTACTGGAAATCGCTGATCACCCTGGGAAGGGAATGAGGAAACGTTGCAACAAGGTCGGGAACTTTTTATTTTGTGTTGGCTTTCAGGTGCTGGGGGGCAGTTGTGAGGCATTGGACCAGGGGTAGAATTTAATTGAAGGTAGAGATTGCATTTACAAGTATCTACAAGTAGGAATGCGGGGGTGGTGTACTCGAGTACCCAGCGGGCGGGGGTGCCATGGGGGTGGGAAAATAGGCGCTAAGGTCTCTGTAGCCGGAAAAGGCCGACATTAATTCTAGTGTATTAATATTAGGTTAATAAGCCAACACTAGCTCTGTCATAAGTTAATATCTTGGCAAATATCAATTAACTATTCTCATCAAGGTAGTTAATAGTGCTTAACCTATCCTAGAATACCCCGGACATTCCTCTTTTTTCTACCAAAGTTTTAAACATTTTAAACCCCTATATCTCCATGAAAACTTGAGATATTTCTATTTTCCCTCTATTAGTGTGTAGATAATCACCCAATCTATCACCTAATAAAGCCATAATTCTTATTGGACTTGTGGTTGAGAATCCTTTGGCGATTGAAGTCGGACCATATTTTCTGGGCCAAGTACTAGTACTTGTACGGTACTCGAGCACACCGACTACAGAGTTCCCTCGCCATAAAGGGTCCCGGTCGGGATGCAATTGAGGACGCTGGGATTGGTCTTGCACTGCTGAAACAGCTAGGTGCACGGCAGTCAGGGGGTTGGGGGCCGAGTCGGTTGTGTTGATTATGGGGGTCATCAATCCCTGCAGGGGAAGGAAGTAGTGCCGTTGTTGCTGCGGATGTTACCGGCATTGCAGTTCAAATTATTGTTGTCATGGCTGTGGTTGGCTTCTCAGTTGTCCCCTTATCATATCAACACTCACTCTACCGTTATCTTCTGGTGGGGTGAGAATGGAGGTAGCGTGATCGCGTAGGCGCGATGGTACTCGTCCCAGGCAAGAAATATCCGGAAGCAGGGATTAAAAAAAGATAATACGGTAATATTATTATGATAAAACACCCGCAATTGTCTGAGCACCCATACAAATTCAAAAAACTCGTATTTTCTAAACCTTATTTTCATTCATTCTACACTAATCAACTGAATGACACTAAGTGCGTCCAGGGACACTGTCCCCTGGTCTGACCCCCCTTAAAAGAAAACATCCACCACTCCGCCTTGCGCCTACCATCATGGTCCCCTCGCCCCAAAAAACAAAAAAAACTCCCCCTGCCACTTCCTCTCTCCTCGACAATTTATGTCCGTCAACAATTGAAACCCACCCCGTCCCCTCTGGGCCCAGTGGTCGTGCACGTTATGAAATCGTCCAACAAATGGAACCCACTCCTGTGTCTCCACGCCTGATGGTTGTGTACTTAAAGGTAAATAAATCCCACGCTACAAATGAAACCCATACCTGCCCCGTCAGCCATATGGTCGTGTACGTTATGAAACCCCTGAACAAAAGGAACCCATTTCTGCGCCTCCGCGCCCCATGGTCGTGTACACAAGGAAAAAATACATCTGCTGGTCATTACGCCCACCAGCTACCGAGCGTCCGCCACTCCACTTTTCTTGGCTCTAGCGCCTACGGTGTGCGTCCTGGCATGGTTTTCCCTCTCTCTCTTGGTGTTTTCGAAGGTTCTTGGGCATAGTTGGCATTGGATATACCATCTCCCGTTGCGCCACACCCTGTCTTGCCCGATCGGTTGGGAGGTTGGGAGGTTGATTGAGGCTCCTGCTGTCTGGATCCTATATTTCGCCCTGTCCACAGTTTTTCCGGCTTGGTCTTTGAGGTCGTCCGGCCACTCTTCGATCCATCCAGCAAGTTCTTTGACCGTTTTGTTGCTGTGGAGGTTTAGCTTGGTGGGTTTGACTATCCCACAGTAGGACATTAGGTGAGCGGGTGTGATTATGTTCCTTCCGCAAGGGCATTTTCTCCTGTCTCCCGTCGTTGTTTGGTATGCCCATCCGCATGTCGCTCGGATGTACAGTATATTCCTGAAGGAGGCTCGTGTCATATTGCGTAGGTGTCCATATTTCGCTTGCGGTTTGCCTTTGTATCGGATGTCCTCATGGTCGATCCGTTCTTGCCATTCTCGTGTCATGTCAGCTCTGATGTCGCTTAGGCCCCCTCCCTTCGCGATAATCGTGGGGAGGTTTGATGTTTCCAGCCATGTGTTGGACATCCAGGAGTGCCGATTCAGTGTGTGGGTTCTGAGTGCGAGTCTGTCTTGTCTCTGTTTTACGTACAGGTCTAGCGGGGGGATGCCCAGCTCCGTATCGATGGCCAGGGTGGGTGGCTTGGTTTCCAGCTTAAAGGCGTTCCTTACGGCTCCGTGTAGGACCTTCGCCGCTTCTTTTATATGAGTCTTTTTTGACCAAACTTCGATTCTGTAGGTCAGCTGTGGTATTATGATCCCCTTGATTAGCCTTTGAGTGCACCAAGCATTCAGCCCTCCTATTTCGTATCGGGATGTGAGGGCGCCGATGGCCTTGCCTGTCCTGGCCGCTTTGTTGGTCCATGTCTTAATATCGTGGGCCCAGTTCCAGTTTTCGGTGATGAAGTATCCCAGCCACCTAAGTTCCTCTTTTTGTGGGATGAATGCTCCGTCCATCATGGGTGCTAGGTGGTCCCTTCCACTAGTTCGGATGTGGATCCCTTCGCTTTTGAGTTTGGAGAACAGGTAGTTGCTTTCCTGTGCTTTTGCGCATAGCCGGTCGATGGTGTCTTGGTGTTCCATTTGTCTTTTGGTCTTAGTTGTATAGGCTGTGGCTGTTAGGATTTCGTCGACATACGCCAGTACGATCGTGTCCTCGTTGGTTTTGATCGAAACCATATGCTTGACGCTTATCAGGAAAAGCATGGGGGATAATGGCGATCCTTGCGGGGTGCCCTTGTCCGTCCTGAAGGGTTTCGAGGTTCTTCCGTTAAACCGGTATGCTGTTTGGCGGTGGTGTCCCCAAGATTTTATCCAGTCTCCTAGGTGTTTGTCTTTTTCTCCTATCGTGTTGCATGTCCTATCCAGGTCTAGGTTGTCAAACCCGCCTTCTACATCAAGGGCTGTGATGCAGACATTTCGGGTTTTGTTGCTTTCGACGAACGTATCTAGGGCCTGTATAGCGTCAGTGGTGCCATAGTTTTTCCTACCCCCATACATATTGTCTGGGAGGAGGCCGAGACTGGTCAGCTTGTTCGTGATGATCCTTTCCATTGTGTTTGCCAGAATCGATTGTAGTTGTATTGGCCTCCAGCTTTTTGCCATCGTGTAGGAGGGTTTGTTCGCCTAGGGTATTAGGATCGTGGAACTTGCTTTCCAGGAATTGTGCATGCCTTCCTTGTATACTTGGTTTATGATTTTCCGAAAGAGGTCGGGTTTGAGTTTCCACTGTATTCTCAGTATTCTCGTGGGGATCTGGTCTGGTCCTGTTGCGGCACCGTTGGGGAAGGCCTTGAGCGCTTTCTGGATTTCGCCATCCTCAACCATCGTGCTGGTGGGGTTTAATGTGGCTGGAATGCCTCTTCGATGTTGTCCGCCGTAAAGGGAGTCCTGGAGTTCCTTTACTATGTGGTTGTGTTGGGCTGCTAGGGTGCCGTCGGGTCTTTGCAGGGCCGGAATGGGATGTTTTGTGGTTTTCATTTTTACCGTCCTGAAACATTCTGGGTCTGTCTCCTCCTGTATAGCTTTTTCGTTAGCTATTAGCTTGGCCCCAAAGATAGCTTTTCTGAATTCCCTCCTCGCTTTCACCAGTTCCCTGCCTCTTGTTCTATTTTTTACAATTTCAAGGAGCTTCTTCCTAATCTGGGCGAGGTCTTTATTCCAAAACACCTTCGCTCTTCCTGAGGCTCGCGGGGTATGTTTAAGTATGCTGTTTGTGAGTTTCCCTTGGACCGTTGACGGGTCTTCATCCTGTCTCAAGAGGTGGATTTCGGTTTCAATTTTTCCCCAGTCCGCCTTGTCGTACCTTAATGGGCTTTCTGCTATGCTTCTCCATATCAGCCTTGTTTTGATATCCAGCGCCTTGTGTTCCGTGGAGGCAATGGTTCTGTGTTTTATCCTGACACCGCAAGAGGGGTTTGCAATGACGGGATCGATAGGGGAGCTTGTGTCGTTCGGGTTTGGTGGGATGTATGATACTCCGTGTGCGTTGACTACACTGAGGTCTGGCCTTGTGTCCAGCCACCTTCTCAAAATGCGGCCTTGGGTGTTCATCCGTATAACAATCCTATTGTTGAGCACTTATGCAACGACTGTCATCTCCTGCGTAAGCGAGTCGCGCTTTTCTGCACCAAGGCGTAGGAATGTACTATCTCTTCGGATAGTACAGAACTGGCTTGCTTGTCTTTGGGTGGTTCGTGAGAGGTACTATCTCTTCAGATAGTAAGATGGGTAGATTGTCGTGCTTTAGAGTTCGTTACGGGGCGGACTGGGCCCCGGAAAACGCGGGCCCCCGGCCCTTTTGCCCGCCCTGCCCCGCTCAACGGCCTCGGGCGGGGTGTCTTTTTCGGCATTCCCTGCCACTGTCCCCGCTCAGGCCCCCACCCCACCCATACCCCGGACTGGTCCCCGTTAAAAATGGGTGGTAACAAACGGGGCCGCGTCCAGGGAATAAGTGCGGGTGGGCCCCGGGCGAGGGCAGGGCGGGGATTACCCCAAAAATACCCCCCCCGGCCCCGTGTAAGGGCGGAGCCTGGCGAGTGAAAACCCGCCCCGCCCCGCCCTGTAACGAACACTACGTGCTTGATAGAACCATCACAATAGTTCTATGTGCGGGCGACCTCTCGAGACTGTCACAGTAGTCGCCAGGTTCTTAGAGCGTAGGCTCTCGTAGAGGAGGAGTGTATGTAAAGAGAGTAAAGGGTAATCGTATTGCAATATCTTGAGTATAGAAAAGTACTTAGATGGTTGCGTGAAGACCCTATCTCTTGGTCGGGGGGGTTTTTTTTTTCTTTTTTTTTTTTTTATATCAAATCGTTATTATGTTTAAAGGTACAAAAGAGTCATGCAGCGCTAGCTATGGAGATAAAAAACCTATAAGCAAAGGTCATCCCGCCCGCTTCACCTCGTCATAGGAAAAATCAAACCCCCCGAGACCATAGAAGAAACTTCCCCGCCTAGCACCTAAGACTCGCACCTCAGACACGTAGGGAAACAACTGATACAAACGTACAGGAGAGAGACCCAAACCCTTCAGCAGGCCCCCAGGTAACACAAAGAAAAGAATCAAGGAAACGCCTAGGTATAACTACTATTGCCAATATGCCAGATCCAAGAACCCGTACGGTGAACTCCGGTTGGGGCGGCGGCTCAATGGTCGGGAGTGACCGGAAGGTGGCGACGCGTCGGCGTTTAGGAGAGACCAAGGAGGCAGTGCAATACCATGATCAACCGTAACCTAAGGGAGGATTGCGACCGTAGAGTAAATCGCAGGAGGGAGAGAGGCAGGTGGGCGAGCGGAGCCACCGGGCAGAGGAGATGCCAGCCAACGATGATGAGCAGTAGGGTGCCAGCCGGTGGGTAGCAGTAGGGTGCCAGACGGTGAGTAGCAGTAGGGTGCCAGCCGGTGGGGGGGGAGCAGTAGGGTGCCAGCCTGGGAGGTGGATTAGCAGTAAGGTGCCAGCTTATGGGGCAGTACGGTGCCAGCGGACGGAACCGCGAGGGGGGGAGAGGAAGGATCGCCAGCGGGCTAGCCACAACCGACTAACGGGCCATAGCAAGGGCTTTTGGGACGACGACGAGACTGGGACGAGACCGTGATGTCAGTAACCGAGGATTTCCCCATCAGAGGTACAAGCCCAGCAAGCCGGGGCCTACTTTGAGCGAGAGTCCGACACCGCAACGCCGACCGTGAGCGTAGCAAGAAGCTTTCCGACCGTGCAAAATCCTAAGCGAGGTGCGAAGGAAGTGCGGGGTAAGGGGGAGAACCGAACTTCATGAGCGGGTGTCAACGACGAACGGGAACAAGAACCCCAAGGAGGGGAGGCAGGTGTGCCTGAGGCGAGGAGGGAAGATGGCTTAACGTCAACCCCTAGGCAGAAGCCATGATGGGGGAAGAGAGGTGGGTGGGGGAAAGTGACGATGATTTCCCGGGGTGTTGAGATTTCAATCGCCGGAGGTGGAGGAGAGATGGTTCGTACCCCTATCTCTTGGTCGTTTTTTCTTTTCCTTTTTTTCATTTTTTTGTATGTTTTTATATCAAATCGTTATTATGTTTAAAGGTACAAAAGACTCATGCAGCGCTAGCTATGGAGATAAAAAACCTATAAGCAAACGTCATCCCGCCCGCTTCACCTCGTCATAGGAAAAATCAAACA
>Ga0307513_10000705_pt1 | contig 48035 bp, 33 predicted proteins | sample 15_EM_MG_FD_202174 | JGI IMG/M metagenome (GOLD analysis project Ga0307513, IMG submission 202174) | Populus trichocarpa ectomycorrhiza microbial communities from riparian zone in the Pacific Northwest, United States - 15_EM | ecosystem: Host-associated > Plants > Roots > Unclassified | place...
CCGGATCACCGGTGACATTGTTATAATAAAGGACAAGTAAGTAATTCATCCTTTGGGCTAAGACTAGGCTTATATACTAAACTATCTTTAGGCAAGGCGTCCCATGTGTAATCAAAGCTGGGAATAGTAAGGCATGTTGGCTATTACCGGAAGTTGAACCGGCGGTACACAAATATGTTGCGTCACGGAATATAGCGGCACATCATACCCGACATGGTGCAAGCGGTACGCGGAAGCGCAATAGGCCAAGCAAGATGGAAGGTGCTCATACCACTCACAAGGCTGCGAGTGATAGTATGAAGGATGCTCCAACCCTGAGTTCTCCTGCCGGAAACGGGAGCAGTGAACATAACCTGGACGCTACTTTGAGAACAAAAGGCTTTGTCTTTGGGCACAGTGCCTTTGTTCGACGAATGGGATTACGAATGCACAATATTGAACTTGGACCCGGGCCAGCCCAGTCATAAAACACGAAATCAGCAATTCACGCACTAAAAGAATTCAGCCAACAGCTTTTACCATTGACTCCAACCGTTGAGAGGCTATTTCAGACTTTCCTCCCTGAGGAGCATTCCAAATACACTGCAGTCTATGAGACCATTTACGACGGGAAAGCTGACCATGTTGACGAGGCATTTGGAATATGGACCTCCCACTCACTTGTCATCAACGTGAATACCAATAACCAGAAGGATCTAGAGGACGTATGCCATGGGTGGTGTGCGATAGAGGTATTTGGAGACTTTGAGGGCCGCAATGCCTGCTTTCCTGAGCTTCGAGTCAAGATTGATTGTACCCCTGGTATGTAGAGACTCCCGCCCATCTTATCCAATTCCAATAAGTAACTAAAATATATTCTCTAGGTTCCATTATTTTCATGCGTTCCTATGCAGTGGAACATTATATTGGCTCTTTTGTGGGAAATCGGTGTAGTGTTGTCCACTTTACACATCAAGCAGTGCACGATGCATATGTGTAGAAGACAGGGAAGCCAATGTGGGAGTTCAATAAGATGCCTAAATGGTGGCCGAAGTTGCGCATGCATCTGAATGTATAATAATGTTCCTAATCATGGATTTTTCTATTTAGTATGAGTATACACTCACACCCCGCTGTCACAGATCTTGATAATCCGGATACCTCGGTGTGTCGTGCCAATCTCAGTAAGTTCTCAATTTCTTTAAACCAAATCCTAGCCTGTTGTCCCGGATCACTCGCTATGCTGGATGGATTCTTAGGATTTTGTCCGTCAGGGATAGAGGGGTGCTAGTGTATACTTTTGAGCTTGGCCTGCCCTCGTTTGCAAGGCTGTGCCCCCAAAATCATACGTCCAAACTATACGCCGAAAGCCATACGCCCAAAACCATACACCTATAACCATATGCCCAAAACCATACGCCCAAAGCCAAACCATACGCCCAAACGCATACGCCAAAAACCATGCTCCCAAAACCATACGCCCAAAAGCCATACGCCCAAAGCCAAACCATACGCCAAAAACCATACGCCCAAAACTATATGCCCAAAAGCCAAACGCCCAAAGCCAAACCATACGCCCAAAGCCATACACCCAAAACCATCCCCCCAAAACCATACGCCTATAACCATACGCCCAAAACATACGCCCAAAACCATGCGCCCAAAACCATACCCCCAAAGGCCATACGCTCAAAGCCAAACCATACCCCCAAAGCCAAACACCCAAAACCCTACGCCCAAAACCATACGCCAAAGAGAGTCACCTAAAACCATAGCTTTTTATACACCATAGTTAGCGCCCAGTTTAACCAACTATCTGCAAGTTTAGGGTAAGTGATTGCCTGAACCTCAGACCCGATTTAAATAGTGGCTAGTATTTGGGTAGATGGCTTGCAAGGCATGTGAGACGTGACACCTAAACCAATAGTCTTTGAATGAAAACCCCAAAACTGAATGCCCAAAGCCATAAGCCCAAAGCCATACACCCTGAATGAGGTCACAAAATGATAAACCAGAGACCATATCCTCAGGAAGATAGGAATCGTGCATGCACCACTATACAACTGGACGCTTAGAGTTATATACCCGGAATCATATGCTTAGAAGTACTTAGAAACATACCTAGATTATACGCTTACAATCATATACTGAGAGCGATTTCCAAACACTATTTATCTCAAACTAGAAGCCCAAATCATAATGATAATGTGAGCACTATATTCAAATCCAATCTTTTGAGATAGTTGCCCGATTGCTATATGGAATATCCAAATAGTGGAGTCATCATACTAGACATAGGAAGTAATTAGGGGGTGTTTGGCCAGCCAATTCTGATCTCAAATTGTGATTTCAGATCATAATTGAGAGGCCAAACACCCCTTATATTTGAACCTGCCATTTGTTTAGTCAGAGAATATCACTCGTAGGAATAAGTGGGGCCCCGCAAAGGGGTAAGAGTGCGGGACGAGAAGACTGCGGCCGTCTAGGCAATCAGCGGGGAAAGTCAAATACCCGCCCCGCCCCACAGCCCTGCCAGGGCCCCATGGCATACAGGGCGGGGAGGAACAGCAAAGGGTGGACCCCGGGCCGGAGTAACGGTGGGGTCACAAAGTGAAAACAGGCGCCGCCCCGCCCCATAACGAACACTAACTCGGACGTCCAATCGGTGTTGTGAATTATTCCGGTTCATATTGTATGAATAATTCCATGCAAATAAATGCCCGTATATACTTTGAGGTATGTGGTTTTTGGTACACGTCCCTGGCATGAATAGACCGAACACCAAGGGGCTCCTTGGCAAACGGCTTTCAGTTCCCGTAACCCCGGCAGTGTTCGGTCCATTCATACCAGGGACGTTTATATGCTCACACAATTACTCAATCATGTATCAAAAGAGCAATGTTCGAGACGGGAACAAACGAAAAAGCAGGGCCCTGGGCGGAGAAAAGTCATTGACGGGGGCCTGGACGGGGGCAGGGGCAGGGGTTGAAAAAACAAAAAAGCCCCACCCCGGGCCTTTGACCGGGGCGGGGCGGGAAATCGAGTTGTGGGCCGGCCAGTTTCGGGGGCCTGCCAGTTTCGGTGCCCCGAAGGCCCTGTAACGAACACTAGAGGTGGGAAACGTCAGCCTTGAGGGCCAAGGTTTTCTCGACCGTCCGTCCGAGTGCCATACCCGATCTTGTGACCACAGCGGCAGACAAGGTTGAGGAACCTCGCTTAACCATGACGATCAACTTGACCGAAGGAAGACCAACCATGCAACTAACTGACCAATGGGAAGAAAACCACCAACCTTTCGACCGAACCGATGGGAGGAAAATCGCCGACCTACATCCAAAGGAAGGAGCAAGCATGCGCGAAATCCACAAAAGGAAGGAAGAAGAAGAGAGGAAGCCGACCAAAGAAAGAAGAAAGCAAAGGGGAAGATGAGGAACCTCGAAGGTTGATGCACTGGGTAAAACAGAGCCTGTAAATCAAAGAATTAAAATCCAGCACAGCCCAACAGAGTACTTGAAGTTAAAGACTTGAAGCTATCACGAGCAGGGGCGATAAGGAATCAAGGAAGCTAACATGCTGAAAACCAGAATATGATGGATCACAAGAAGGTTACAGGCCGAATTTTCAAAAAGTGGGGAAAATAGGGGAGAGGAAGCTTGACCGAGTGATTACACATACTGTACGAGTATTGTACATGTATAGTATCGGTAAGGTGTTTTTCTAAGGCAAAAATTGAAAAGAAAAAAAGCCCAGAATTGGCCCGAATGTGGACAAGCCGGCTGTCCAGTCTGGTGGGACAGGGCTGCCTGATGCTGACGAAAATCGGGATCTCTCGGGGCGGGTGGATGAGCGATCCACTTATGGTATGTACTACTGTACTCGGGTAAAGTAATCAGATGGTAACGATAACAGACTTATCCCTTCAGTACCCTCCTTCCCCAGCCGGGTAATTCCACGGTATGATAATAATATTAATATATAATCCTTAAGGATACAAAAGTGCCTTAGGTTGGTTACGGGGAGATTCAACATTCCCAGCCTCTGGTCAGCGCTAGTAATAGCGTGGTTATAAGCTTACATATTGGCTTATCTATAGTACTTGTGCTACAGTCGCACCCCGTTGTCCCGGACCTCACTCTCCCGGATTCTTCCTTGTCACGGACAATTTTTCAAGATTTGTGCGAACTACATAGAAATACATCTAACTGTCCCGTATTTTAAGGGGTTTCGGACCGGATGCAAATCTAGATATCTCTAACCCCTATTCACATAGAAAGCATTTTCAGTGTCTCGGATTTCCTCCTAATCCTAGGCTAAAATATCACATCACAGCTGCTCAATGGCACGATTGATACCACCTGTGGTCTACCAGGTTAGGCAAAAAAGCTCATGTTTCTCTAGCAATGCAAGACCAAGCGTCCGAGTCTGTGGTGTTTTCTGATTTTGCCCTCTTACGCACGTCTTTGTTGATAATTTTGCTTGATCATTCGAGATAAAATCATTCATTTCAAGTTCAGTATTTCTTAAATTTTCATCTTTCCGCTCTCTATTTTCCACTCACCCTCTCATCTGAACCTGATATAGAATAGCCGGAAGCCATAACTACACAATTATCACTCGCTTTGCAGTTTCCTTAAAAACCATATTTATCAACCATTTCACTCTCCCGGATGTCTCACTGTTCCAGACAGTCAACCGTGATTTTGACCACCCGGGACAATGGGGTGCGACTGTAGTAATCGAGTGGTGATAAGCTTATATATTGGCTTACCTACTTGTGTTAGTAATCGAGTGATGATAAGCTTATATATTGGCTTATCTACTTCTGCTAGTAATCGAGTGGTGATAAGCTTGCATATTGGCTTACCTACTTGTGCTAACTATCTGTGGAGAGCATGATATCGGGGGTTCACTGGCGCCCTCTGCGAACCAACCATTAACATTTTGCTACGAGAGAATCCATGGCGGAGTATCGTATTTTTCCATCTTTGATCGTTGTGCTTCGGGGATGGACATTGGGCGCTTAATTTTGTGCAGGCCGCGCACTCCCAGCATTCTGGTCTGAGTCTGATCTTGTTGTGATACAGCCAGTTGCCTAGCCAACAGCCCTGACCAACTTCATCCGTACCGTACCGACAAACTACCGTAGTATGTTCTGCCCGGGGGACCCTTCTTTTTATATGCCCCTGATCGCACCCTTGACTGAGCTGTCCCCTCGTTAAATTTCGTGGAAAACCTACACTCGGACAACCTAGCCGGAATCTTCTTTTCGATAAAAGGATTAGTTATTGCCAATTTCACGACTCTCACGAATTATGGCTGAGCCCGCGTTTACTGCGGATAAAATATTCCGGATGGAGAGTTCTTCGTTATGGGACAGGGGGAAAGATATTTTTCACGAGAAACTCAAAACCCAACAGGGGGGTACCCTTGCCCAGGTTCAGCAACGTGAATTTCTCAGTGCCACCACAACCATAAAGGAAGCACTGGAAATGGGAGAAAACACGAAAAAGAAGGCTAAGGGAAAATATTCGGGAAGGATTGGGAGTATAGTGACGAAGATGCAATTCTTTGCCCGGTTTGGTGATATTGCGATCCAGCACCACCCGGACACAACAGCGTTAGTATGGGCGGCTTTTAGAATAATGTTGCAGGTATGTACACCCTACACTCAATTTTTTTTGAGGTAGTCGATATGTTGAGAATGAGCGTAGCTGGTGGTCAATGACCTTGAAACTTGCGAATTCCTCGCTCCGGCGTGCGACGATATTGCTGGTGCAATATTCATGTGTCAGGTGTATGAGCAGCAATATATTCATGTGACGCCTGATGAGCAGAGCGATATAGCACAAAAGATGGTTGAAAGAATACCGCCTCTTTACGCCATAATTCTGGAGTTCTCGTACGAGGCAATGAGGTACCTGACTCGAGGGAAATTCTGTAAGAGTTGCATATCCAAAATTCAACCTCGCTCAAGAAGTATCATACTCTGACTTGACATATCTACTGAAGCTCGGTTTTTGAAATCTGCGGAGAGTACTAATTTTAAGGGTTTGCTGGGAGATATCAAGACGGTCTCGGCAGAGGTTAATGATTTAGCAGGTCTGAAATTTCAGCATGATGCTTTGAGAGGGCTTGGAGGTTTGCTCGCCATCACTCTTGGTTGTTGGGGATATGGTGCTAATTGGTGGAAAGACGTCTCTCATAAATTAGGAGAGGGATTTGAGGAGCTACATACCCTTATGTCGACCATCATGGAAGGTATGTATCCTGTGATCCTGTCACTCAATTCTCCCCGATAATTTTTTAGCTTGATTCTGACGGAACCGAAACGAAGAAAACAGAAATTTTTTTCTAGTGTCTCGTTTAGATCAGAAGACCGGAGCCGAAGCGAAAGACAGAGAGAAGGTGGAGGCCAAATATAAGGAAAATCTCAAGTGGCTCAACCGCCTAGAGGATCCCAGCTACGAATATCGAACAAACATCGGCCTCCGACAGCCGAATACGTGTACTTGGATATTTGGGAATGAGAAATATAAACATTGGTATCAATCAGAGAGTTCTGGCATGTTATGGGTTGTGGGAAACGTGGGTGAGATAGCCTAAATATCCTACCCCCCTATTCTCAGGACCACATTACCCAGGCTGCTTGGAAGACGGCTTCCTCCTCGAAACTTGAATAAAGTTCTTATTAGATGTTAGACAGTCATACTGATTTCGCCTAGGTTTTGGGAAATCTGTCCTTATGTCATCTGTTATTGAGAAACTCCGAAAGGTAGACGATGATCGTATCGTGCTGTACTTCTTTTGCAAGACCGGCAATGATAGTACACAGCGGGCGGGTGCTATCTTCTGCAATCTTATCGCTCATATTTACAAAGAGATTCACGATCGCTTCCCCAAACTCCTCAAGGAGAGCACAGAGATATTGGCCGGGACGCAAAACAAATGTGGTGACTTAGAATACGCCAAGTCTTTGGGGAATCTCAAGCCGGCCCTTGAAGATCTAGCTAAACTTCATGGAAAGCCAGTCTTTATCATTCTTGACGCTTTGGATGAGTGCAGCGATCTCAGGGAAGAAGGATTGACTAATTCACTATGTGGAATGATTGACACAAGCGCCAATATTAAGATTATGGTGGCCAGTCGCCCTGAACTAGATATTTCGGAAGAGTTTGAGAAAACTCCGAAGATTGATCTTGGAGACAATAAGATCAACTCGGAAAAAGATATTAAAGCCTACCTCGTTGGAGAATTGAATAAGCTCTCAAGCTGTACACCCAAAGAGCGCAAGACGGCATTGAATAAGATAATTGAGAGATCGGAAGGGATGTTTAGATATGCTAATTTGGCGGTCGATAGGCTTCGACAGCCATGGCGTCGACCTATTGGAAAGCATCTCGATACTTACCCCAAAGGGTTAGAGGCTTTCTACCGGCAGCGCTTCCAACAAATCCAAAGTGAGTATAAGGAGGTTCTTGTTATGACCCTGCGGTGGACTATATTAGCCAAAGGAGATGTTACTCCCCTGATTGTCGCCCAAGAATATCAACGAGTGTTTAGAGATGGTGAAAACGATGAAGACGGTGATGGAACCAGTGGAACCAGTTCTGATGATGGAGGCGGTGAAGAGCGTGGCAACGAAGAGATAAATGAAGAGGTGGTAACTGGTGGTGCTGGAGCGGGGGACGGCCAAAAAGTAGGGGATGGCAACATGAGGAAGGAGAACGAAAATGGCCGTGATCTGGAAACTGAACCTACTGATGATTCCAGAAACAGCAAGGATAATGATCTGGCAGCACAAGAGAACGAGGAAGCCAACAAAAAAAACACAGATGAATCCGACGGCATTCTTAATGACACACTTAAGCACATACAGGAGGCAGGTTCAGTATTCATTGAGTCCACCGACAAAATCCATCCACTGCGTTTACGACACACTTCTGTTAAGGATTTCGTCCTCGAAGAAGGCTCTAAATACGCCTCTATCAGCCTAGAATCGCTTTGTCCTCTGTGTGCGAGCAATGCAAATGAACAGATTTCCCTGCTTTCGGTTACTCCTAAGCATGGCCACTTGCTCCTCTCCTTGACTATTTGTAAGCTACCTATACCAGCAATTGAGAATGAGTTACTAGGTATGACTGACAATGAGAACGACCGCAGTCACCCATCTAAACTCTAAAATATTCAAGGGTCTCTACCTACAACCGAAAGATTCGACCAAGGACTCTGAGGCAGAAAACCAGGATGCTAGCGAAGAGGAGGTAGAAGAAGAGCAAGGGGGGGGCGGAGATACGGAAGTCAGTGATACGACGAGTGAGGCAGATACGGATGTCAGTGATACGACGAGTGAGATAGATACGGATGTCAGTGATACAACAAGTGAGGTAGATTCTGATTCCACACCCGAACCCCAGGAGTCGAAGAACGATGGTGAGGATGCTTCCCAGAGCCCGTGCAGATACGAACTTGCAAATTGGATGTATCATCTTCAGCGAGCGGAGCGTCTATGGACACCAGAGGAGCGCGAAGGCAATGAAAAATGGAATAGACTTTGGGATTTGGTCGAAGGTTTTTTATGCGATAGTCCCGCGGAATTTGGGCATTGGCAATACAAATTTTGGAGTGAATACCCCTATACCTTTGATGAAAAAAGTGTTAGCCCGGCTATACATGTTGCTGCTTTCTACGGCCTAACGGGACTAGTTTCAAGATTACTGAACAAAGGTCACGATGTCAATGCGGTAAACGGAGAGAGGATAACACCTCTGCACCTAGCAGTGCTTTCCCAAGAGCCGGGTCTTGTCGAATTGCTCCTTGGACGCGGCGCGGATGTCAATGCGAAAGACCGGTCCCAAACAACGCCTCTTGGAATGGTTTCGTCGAAGCTGAATGGCTCTCCCGAAATTGCAAAGCTGCTCCTTGACCATGGCTCTGTCGCAGAGACATCGGACGAGGATGGCATAACGCCACTGCATTCCGCCTGTCAGAACGGAAATGTCGAGATATTTATGCAACTGATGAAGGAAGGCGCAAATGTGAAAGCGCAGGACCAAACCGGCGAAACACCACTTCACAAAGCCCTACACAGGGCTGATCCGCCCTCGGAATTGATCGAAGAGCTCATTAAAAATGGGGCTAACGTGAACGAGCAGGATCGCCAAAGTCAAGCTCCACTATATGAGGCGGCGGAATTGGGGAGCGCCGCTGCTGTTTCTATTCTCTTGAAGCATCACGCAAATGTCAATGATGACGATGAGACGGGAACTACAGCGTTGCATATCGCAGCTGCGGGCGGCCATTGCGCGGTTGTCACACTGTTGGTAAAGAACGGCGCAAACCTCAATGCCAAGGACCACGATGGGAAAACAGCGTTGGCTTTGGCAGCCAAAAACGGAAGGGGCGAGGTTGTCTCTTACCTCATTAAGCAGCAAACAGCCCGAGACCCTGAAAGGTCCTACCTTGTTGTCGCAGATGGCCAAGGGAGGACCGCTCTCCACCGCGCCGTGGCTAAAGGGTATTCTGAGATTGTAACGAAACTTTTGGATGCCGGTGACCCGAGCTTCGGCCCAACACAGCTGCAAGGAACCAATCTGGGAGCAACGCCGTTACATTCAGCGGTCTTCGGAGGACACGCAAAGGTTGTTGAACTACTCGCGAAACGAAACCGGAATGGACAAACGCCCTTGGAATTCGCAGTGGCCCGGTGGGGTGTTTGTTCCGAAAGCCGGCGGGAAGCAATGCACAATTGTATATTGGCTATTATTAAAAGGCACCCCAAGGCAGCACTAGACAATTGGAAATTATTCCGTACAGCGATCTACCATGGCTCTGTGGATGTAGTCACAAACATACTTGACCAGGGCGTTGACCCAAATGCACTCGACGAGCATGGATGGTCACCTCTAGCTATTGCTGGACAAACGTTCAAGAGCAGAGATATAGGGGGCGTAGTCGCGGTCCTTAAATCTAGAGGAGCAAAAGAGTTTGGGGTGCCTGCAGGTGAAGCAAATGGGGGGCTCATAGGGCAACCCCCGACGTTAATGAACAGGAATGATAAGGGATCCGTCGTTAGTGTTTCAGAGGACGGGTTAGAACTTTTTCTTTCGCTCAGTAAGTGATCATCATGAGCCCCCAACCCCGCGAAACGCTCGCTTATCAAGCAAAACGATCTATAGAACCGGAGTCCTCTACATATTTCGGCTCTATACGAGCAAACCACCCGATACCCAAAGGGGAATACACATTTTATTTCGAAGTTGAGCTCCGAGGAGTTGCAGGAGTTGAGAGTGGCTGCCCGTAAGCTCACCAACCAGCCGTTCAACTAGTTAGCCAATCATTTACCCAACTCGCTAACCCCCAAACCACCAGTTTCGTCGCCATTGGAATATGCACCGAAGTAATTCCCCTAGAATACGAGTTGCCAGGCTGGAGCGATCTAGGCGGCAGCATCGCCTACAGCGGTGAGGACGGTGTATTACTTGGCAGCGGAGATACGGACGAACAACCTTACGGGCCGACCTATAGCGCTGGAGATGGGGACAAACCACCCTACGGGCCGACCTATAGGGCTGGAGACGTCGTCGGCTGCGGGGTAGACTTTGTCAACGGCCACATATTCTTTACGAAAAATGGGGAATTTCTAGGTGGGCGTGTTCCGGATTCATTGAAAAAGAGATTCTTTCGCTAATCATGCTGCGCGAGTATGGTAGGTTTTGAGAGCGTCGTGACGGGCCTTGTGTATTACCCGGTTGTCGGCCTTGGGGAGGAGGATATAGTCGTAAAGGTGAATTTTGGGCGAGATCCAAGCTGGCCTTTGAGGGGGTATGTGTTGCCAGATGGGACCCCGAATACGAATGGGGGTGGGGACGGGATCGGGGAGGCTGGAGGTGGAGAAAAGACGGGAGATCCTCCTCCTGCTGGGGGGGAGGTGAGTAAGTTCGGGGGACCTTTGATATATAAAGTATAATTTTCCTTTTTTGGAAATGGTATTGGATTATCACAAGTAGAACGGGGCTTAGTGCAGTGCTAGTTGCGTAATTGTTCCTACAAGTACTGCGGTAGATGGCATCATGGGATTTTCTCTTATTATTTGGTAAATACCGTGCTACTCGGGATCCCAAAGTTTCATCAGGAAACAACCTACTATGTGCGGGGAACATATCAATAATATAACACCGGTACGAGGCTTTGGGTCACTCATACCCCAATCGTGTTCGATTATAATAGCCCATCGCTCTAAGATGGGAGGTGGCAGCGATGCTATTTCGTACCTCACAGACTTCCATCAATCCCGTATCATACAGTAGATAACCGTGCTTCTAGGCATCCCGCTACACCACAGGAACCTCTCTCCTCACGCGATGGAATCTCTCTTCCCGATACTCCCCCTTAAACACGCACAGATAAATATTCCACGGGCACAACAGCCACGAAATGTGCTCGCATGGGTTAGGGTTATATCCTGAGGTTGAAATTTTGTCGGTAGACTTGCCGTGCTACCAACGCTTGTGGTATGCTGTACTCAAACTCAACCAAAGCGGGGGAACATGCGGGTGCTGTGCAGTGCTGTATTGTGCGGGACTGCCGATACAAGACTACAAATAAACTGAGGTCGTAAATTACACTAAAGACCTCCGGTACTTCTAGAAAACCTATTCGAAACTCGTCCTACTAGTGCGATAGTCCTGTTACACCCGAGAATTTCGTCCCGATGGGTCAGATTTAGCCCACGGTACTGTACTCCCAATTGCCTGACGTTTGTAAAAACGACTGCTATTGCATACCACCAAAGTCCTGAGGCTCTGGTCGGTTTTTTGCCCATATGCAATAGCAGTCGTTTTTACAAACGTCAGGCAATTAGGAGTACAGTACTGTCGGGGGAGCCGATGGGAAAGACCTAGCGTGCCCGGACATTCATAAACTTGCGCGGTTGTTTTGTCTTGGCTAGTCATCATGTTTGTTAGTAAAAAGGGCGGCTCTGGGGACATGCACAAGCGAAGTCGACGAGATCCGGAATTGTTCTGTGAATAGGACTTTGATCGGATGCTTCTTTTTATTTCCGTTCCCATTTGATCTTCGGTCTACTATGACATCAATAAGCCTTCCTGCCAAACACCCACAAAAGAACGCCCGTACCTAGAAGTGATCCGTCAGTGCTGTACAGTACCGTAAGAACTCGAATAATTGGACCTCGCGCTAAGGAGTCTGAAATTCCCTCTCTTGGGTAGGGGGACGAGCGCACAGCGAAAACTAGCCCCCACTGCCCGAGCTTAAGACAGAAAAAAAAGAAAAAGAGCCAAACCTTACCAACAAAGGCAACTCCAACGTCGTAGCGTAATGTTCAATTATTTGAGTTCTTACGGTACTAGCTCATGCGGTATTACACTGGAGGACAAAAGTGGATGAGTTTTTCCGCCACGCAACCAGCGAAAAAAAGCTCTTCACATCTGGAATAAAGTACACAGGGCACCGATCACCCCCATCATGCCTCCATGAGCCCCTTACATAGTGTCCCCGCATGCTTAAGTCAAGTCTCTCTTAGAACTAGCAATTTTTTCGGGCAAAAATGGGGGTCGGGCTAGGATTGTGGAGCCCAAGGTCCAGCACTTCCATATTGATTATATTTGCCGGGTAACTTAACTTCCTCTCAGGAGAAGACTCACTTTGAGGTGCTTGGCTCGCACCTATTTCCACCATTTTTTGGCCTAGAAGACTAAGTTTTACAAGGTAATGCAAGGCCTCTGCAGCCTTATCAGTATTCTTTCTTTGGCATGTGCCGGTGTGTTGTGTTGCTGGCATTATGTTGGATTTTGACCTCGCAGGTCTTGGGGAGATTATTATTTTTTAGCTATGGTTGCGTTGTACGACAGCTCATGCACTTTTGTCCTCCGGTGTACAATTAGCCTAAACAGGGTTGGTCCGCTTTCCGTACATCATTAAATAAATACCTTGGCTCGGTTAACTTTAGTCGTTGGCCCAGATACCGGCATACCGCGATATCACGCTACGGAAACATACACCGAGTATCGCGTTCCCGGGCTTAATAATAATAGTGAGTTACTTGGTCTTGCTGTGGGGGGACTTTTTGAAAATCCGAAAATCCGGGGTTTTCTGGTCTCCGTTGTGTTGTGGTGTGGAATGGATGCGAAGACATGTGCCGGTAGTATGATGTGTACTACCAGGAGTGCAGTATGCGAAAGGGTTTCAAGTTTAAACTATCCCTCACATCTCATCGCGCACCCGCCCGCCCATCCCCATTCTCACTCCTCCGAATATGATAAACACATCCTACATTTTAGATTCTACCATGTTGAACAAAACTACCACAACCGATCCCCCACTGGTATTTGCTATCCCTAGAAAGGCGTCATATTTGGCCAGCGCATTAACGGCCTATACGTCCGCCTCCCTCGCCCAATGTCGCCACCGCGATCCAATGTTGCAATGAAGGAGGGGGCTCGATCAAAAAATAATCGAAGGCTAGGAACGCGCTTTTTCGAACCGGGAGGTTATAAGATAGAACCCCTTCTAACAAATCGGTAAACCATAATATTTGAAGGCAGTTGGAAGCAAAGAAACAAAGAAATGATAGGAAAAGAGGGCAAAATGTAGCAGAAAAAGCAAACAAACTGGCACTGGTACTCCACTTCCCCGGCTTCTGAACAATAAATACTCGCACACCTAGGCTAAAGGTAGAAATTCCCACCAGAGTTCCTGCTATTTTTGCTTACTAAGACGTTAGAGAACCCCCCCCTTCTAACCCCCCGGGTTCGATCATCAAAGGCCTTCTTTGCAACACTGCCGCGATCCACTCCAACGCTCGGGCCGGGGTCCCGGGGCCTCACGGCAAGGGGAGTCAGGAATCAGCACAAGCGACAGCTGTGGTGGAGCTAATGCAGGAGACCGATGGCACCCTGCAGGTGTACGAACAGTTCAAGCCTTTGATCAACACATGGCACAGTGCCACGATGGTGGCCGCAGAGCCAAAGGGTTCGGGGAACGAAATAATGCTCGGGCATCATGGCGAATACGGCTCTTCTCGTAAAGGCCAACCTGGCTCTACACATCACTCAGGCGTTATGGAGTGTGGCGGTAATGGGGGTGGTTATAACAAGCATGTCGGCGAAGGGTCCAGCGAGTAATGCGATAAAATACATAATTGCAATGGTGAGTTTTTCCGTCCTCTGCTTGTATCCGTCCACCCAACCACACTCCCGCAGACTGCGGTGAAAACTGACGATGACGTTTATCTGTGGTCATGTCGGTTTGCAGTTCCGGCGCTGGTATACCTGACCCCGGTGGAGGATAGAAATGTTTGCGCACCCGTACTGGGTTATCGGGGTTAATACTATATTTTCGGTGTGAATCGAAGGGCACGGGCCTGTGGCAATAGGCGAGAAATAGAAGAACCCCCTCGGTTTTAAGCATGCCCATCGCTCCGGATGAGGATTATAGCTACAAGAGAGCGACAGTGAAATGGTATGTTTTCCGCGTTTTCCTTCTTGTCTTCCGGTATCTCTTTTTTTCCAATTTCTTCCATTTCCTTTCCTTGCTAGGTTTTCCTTATGACTCTGGTGCGGATGGGATGGGTTATCAACATTGAGTACAAATGGGGATTTCTTGCATTGGGCTGGCGGCCGATCTGAACAGGGGATTTGATCAGATGAGGGAACTTGGGGGAGGAGGAGGAAGAGGAGGTCATTGATATATAGCTTTTAGCTTCCTAATCGGGGCTTTGTGCGGCCATTCCATATCACCGGTTTTGTGCAGACATGCCATCACAAGTCACTAATGCCCACACCAACATCCATTCCTGCCCCAACTATCGCGGTACCCCGACCGATGCAGGTTTCGTTCCGGTGGGTGCCGTTATCTTAGGTGTCGCGATCGTCACCGCGCATCTCGTACTCCACATAATAGTGTCCGCTCTCATCCTCATTCGTCCGGATTGGGACGTGGCTGTTGTCTATTCTATTAGCTCCATTTAGCTCTATGCTAGTGGGGGAACACGTCAATACATAATCCATGAGGGTATTTTGTGCTTTCCCAATTAAATAACATTTAAACCTTCGAGTGTGTACCTGTAAAATATACAAGTATCAGGATGGTGCCGTATTATGCAATAAGAGATATCACACGACCATGAATACCTTTGCTTAACTACTTCACCTAGGTCAATCGTAACCTTCTAGCTTCCTAATCATTTGATACGGCTGATGCAGGAAACGCAGCAACCCACCGTTCCGTAGGGGAGAGCCCCTGCGAACACCAGTCTGAGGCGTAGCGACACTCATAAGGTGTGTGACTGGCCTCCAACAGGCGAGCGCTTGGCGCCACTATGGGATATGGTCAACCCCGATAAATGGTGTGACCAGCGTTTCCACCATTGTGGCCGACCCTCATGTGAGGTGTATATGGGCGACATTGAACGCACGCGGGACACCTATATGAGGTGTTTTGGGGGTGATTGAAGGCGCAGACATGCAGACATTCCAGGCCGTCGGCATTCTGGTGGAAAAGGCCTTGACCTGCTCGGAATTCAGATGACCGATACGGGCCTCTGCCATAGTCCGGTGGGGGCGGGGGCTCTGATCGCGTGCCGCCGTGCGAGGGCGATAGCGCCCCTGTAGCCCAAGGTCTGCCACCACCGGCACCGTCTAAGGCCTCGGGTGAACCACCCTCCTTATTACCCTAGACCAGATAATCGAATCGTGAATCCGCCGAGCCGAGTGACCCTCTGTGATGCCACAGGGCTATCGAGGTATTGGCCTCCAGTAACCCCTCCGCTAGTGGCCAAATTCCTTCAACAGCTGGGCGATGGGCCACATCACCCCCTCTGAGATCGGGCGAATAGCCGGGTGTAGCAGTCTCTCCTCGAGCCTAATCCCATACCCCGGGGAATCTAGTGTGTGGATTAATTACTCCAAGTTATTCTAACAGGCTAGGCCCTACCCTTGCCGAAAGCTCGGTTACCATGCTCGGTCTCCCGTGGGCAGCTTGGGGGGTTTGCCGGGAGGTCATCCCAGGTTTAGGGGGACGGGCAGGAAGCCATTGGTGACCTGCTTGGTTATGCCGGAACGGATTATGAATCCTCACGTTCCTGTAGCACACGTTCGCACTGTGGGTCTAAGCGAATATGCGGCTGAGTATGGACTCAAGAATCCTGGTTCACTAAGGGAGATACCTCACCGGCCTATGAAATATAATTATCGGGATATGAACGTAACCAAGACTAATGGCCCCAATAGCAGCTCGAACAGCACACCTCCCTTTGCCACTATTGATAGCGGGTGGTATACCATGGCGGGTGAAACGGAAGGCCTCTTGGCCCTTCTGCTCCTAGCCTGCAATGATGGCCCCGTTTGATGGCAGTCAGCCACCTTGCTCCACTCTTTCCGCATCGGTGGGGTAGGTTGCGGGACACGTTCAGCGGCTTGGGCAACGAAATACGGAGATAAAAGCGACGATAGAACGGTAGGGGTTGGACATAGGATACGGTGATCGCATAACAAGACCTCTAGGTGAGGAAGGAAGGTATGTGTTTCGCACTTGGCTAACTAACAGAAAGGACAGGAGTATATAAGAAACCAAATATCACTCCCCCGTCCTTCCACTAGTCACTACACATATCTATCCTCCTCCAAACATGCTTCCCTCTCCCTTCCGTACTCCTAAGCTAACAGAGGAAAGACCCTCTCAAAGAGTTCTCACTGCCTCCTAGCCTTCGCGCATCTGCCACCTGCAGCTTGTTCCCTCCCGACGGCTTCCATGCCTTCCAGCGACAAGCAACGACACCGGATAACAACGACCTCTTTCCCATGCTCGTACTTTCCAACGACGATGACCTTCCAACGGCTGCGGGTAAGGACGACAGAGCGACAGCGGAGAACGATAACAACAGCAATAGCAAGCATACCGAGCGGCTGCGGTCTCCAAGATTAGCATGGGAATAGGGAAGCGGATGGAGAGACCTGATAGAGAATAGATATATGTGGTGGTGGTTGGAAGGATTAGAGAATGGCCTCGTTGCGCTTTACATCTCCTGTCTTTACCATTAGACGCCTAGGTGGTAAGAATGGAGAACCTTACTACTCACCGAAGGCCATACTGTGCGATTTTCGTTACTTGAGCGGTCGCTGTTAAAAACGATTAAAGCATCCGGCGGGCGGATGCTAGGAGGGTCGGAAGGAGGCCGGGAAGGCCGGATGTGTGGTGGCAGGAATGTCTCTCCTTTGTTACAAGTAGCACGGGAGTACGCACGGGGGAGGGAGACATGAGTGGAGGAGAATGGATGTGTGTGGCGATCGATGGAAGGAAAGGGGGATGGCCTCCCGGTAATCTATACAACCCCTTGAAATCCGACATCTCAGGGCAAGCCTCTAATCTCGGGGTTCAAGACATCCGGGGGATTAGCTTTAGAGTTTTCCCAACACAGCAAGAGTACCGGCCCACTAGTATCTCACGAACCGGTATTCGCAATTCCATTAACATGTCAGGCTGAACCTATCCCGGGCAAACGCGCCGATCATGGCTGGGTAGTTCGGTAGTTATTTGTGCAAAGGGGGAACAAGCGAACCTCCCCACTTACCCCAAGGTCGCGCCTAGTTGAGCGGAGCCCTATCTCTGTTGCTTCAATCGTCGATACGTTTGAATGCATGGGTGGCGGTGCCGAACCAGGCGTAGTATTTTCAGATGCATTTCCGGGCACGGGGAATGGGGCAACCATCTAGTGCGAGCCCTTCAGATTTGTGATGTTCGCTCGGGCGGGGGAGGGTCAGGCGCAGAGTTGCAAAGAGGGCCTTCGGTAATCGAACCCGGGGGGCTAGAATGGGGGGGGGGTTGAATCGGGGCTTCTGAAATTCTACTGTACTTGTACCTCGAACCGGGGCCCCCTCAGGCAGGGAGATCGTGCGTAATGAGAAGCGACTTGGGGGTGTTCCGGTAATCAAGTTCTCTGTGGGGGGGTCATGACGACTATCGGGCGGCGACGAACAGGGATCAGCGGCAGCTAGTTGTTACCCTACCTTGCCGGATTCAACCTTTCGCTGGACAAGCACCCCTGTTACTCACCATCCATTTTAGGACGGCAGGTACCGGTAGTTTGGCATTGTGTTGGGTTGTGTGTGAGGAGTCTCCCGCCTAAGGAGCCTTTCATCATGCTTCCCAGCCCCGAGCCGCTACCGCCATTCGCCATCTTGGTTGAGGTCGCTAATCTCGGGGTTTAGAGACAAAATCGCTTGAGAAGGATTAGCGCTTTCCCGACACGGTATAGCCTGAGCGCTTTGGCTTTGTTTCTAAACCTATCGCAATGGGGTGGACAAGAGCAGATGCGGACTCAACCTCCGCAGCGCCATGAGGTGGATGGGATGGCGATGTCATGGGTGCCACCGCGGTACTCGACCGATGCAGATTTCTTTCCGGCCGGTACAGGTGGCTTAGTTGTCACGATCGTCACCGCGCATCTCCTATTCCTCATACCTCTTTTTCCGGATTGGGACGGGGTTGCGGTCTTATAGCTTCATTCAGCTCTATGCTGGTGGGGGAACACGTCAATACATAATCCATCAGGGTAGTTTATGCTTTCCGAATTAAATAACCTTATCAACCTTTGAGTGTGTATCCATAAAACATATAAGTATCGGGATAGTACCGTATTATGCAATAGCAGATATCACACAGCCACCAATACCTTTGCTTAATTACCCCAATCCGCCAGTTCTACAGCAGGTTAATTTGTCATCACTTTCTACAACAGCGGAGGTAGTGTTTGCCACGAGTGGAGAAGCTCGAGCCTCAAGAGCCGACTAATTCCCCGAGCCAGACTCGAGCCAGGCTCGAACTTTTGTGATATTTGATCCCATGAAAAGTTTTATCTCAAATCTGGCAAAGGGTAGGGCGGAAGGGAACGGGACTGAAAGGGGACAGGTGAAGTGAGGGGCTGGTGAAAGCGGGAGCGGACAGGTATCGCAATATGAATCCTAGCTGAGGCCCGGAAAGAGGAAACGGTATGAACTTAATATTTGAAGGGGTTTCCTTATGGGAATCTATTTCCACACATCATTGGAGGCCTAAATGTCAGCGTGTAGTTAAGTATTGTAGGGTGCAAAGCAAATGTTCTCTCTAACTCTATGGCTTGCGCGATTGTTGATTCAAAAGACAGGTATTTCCAAGAAATGAATTGTGCCGACCCGAGTCAGATTGATCCCAACCAAGCTTCGGACCTCTTGAGATCATGGATTTCAATACCAATGGAATCTCGATCCATGAGAATCCTTCCGACTTCCAGCTGTTCTGCCTTTGAGCAGGTGATATCTTGTATCGATTAACAAATTCAGGCTCAAGCCTTCCCACACGAGCCTATATATTCCAGGCTCGAACCATGTGGTAAAGCTCGAGCGGCTCGAGCCTCTTTGCTCATCAGCCGAGCCGGATCGAGCCCATGGTCGGCACGACTCCCCCCCCCCAGTCGGCTCGTGATATACACTAAGCGGAGGATTAGAAATGAGAGAATACACAAAGTAGCGATCTAGCCAACCTTAACCATCCGAATAAGCCCCTAGTAAGAGGAATTAAAGCTGACTCATGCAAATTTCAGTCCTAACTCTTGTCGCTAAACTTCACCCGTGAGACCCAAGAGTGGGCCAAAACTTTAAGAGTGTGATGGTTTTTTCTATTGACTAACTAATCAGGTGTGATGAATGCCCTCCAAACCCAACCCTAATATTGACCACCCTGATATGCAAATGCCAAAACAATGGGCGTAAAGGTAATAGAGTGACGGGAATCAAATAATGAGATGAAAAAACAAAACAAAAAACCAATGGTAAACGGTCACCTCCTCCTTCCTCCTTACGCTGTTGCCATTGACTTCCTGGATCAAGCCACCTCGAGACCCCGTACGAGTAAATTCAGCACTTGAGCATTGCCGCTTTCGGTTCGAACACATCACCATTCTGATTCCGAAGCGGTCCAATACAAGAACCAGGATTTGAACCAGGAGTGATTGGGCCAAGCTGCGGGTTGCTAGAGCTGAAGCAATTTGTGTCGGCGAAGAGAGTAAGAACGCAGGTCGACGGCATATCAGGTTTCGGAACGACTACCACGTTGGTAATGCCGGGGGTGGTGATGAGACTACATCCGCCGGTGTTAGAAATTGTGTCGGAAAAATTCTGATCCGCAGGGCAACCGTCCTTGTTATACTCCCGCAAGACAATCGATGTTGGCTTAAGGTCGGTGGGGAACTCGCTTATTTTAACTTCGTGAAGTTCCCCAACGCTTGGTTTGTCCGGACCTGATTGGCACTGGAACGGACTAAGCTCGCAGGTGGCGAATAGCTGCTGTCTCACTGTGTTGAACCCATCCGTGGCGGTAATTTCCATTTGCGCGTTCTTGTATAGGCAGGTACCAAAGAATGCCCTGGGGTGCATCACTGTATATGGGCCTACAGTAATATTGCTAAAGCCTTCGAGTTTGCAGGTTGAAATAAGGGAACAGCTTTCAGCAACAGTTCCCAGGTTTTTACGATCTTTATCGAAAAGTACAATCTGGTTGAGGTGGGTTTGAGTAATACTATCACAGACGATTTGAGTGAAAAGGCCGCTTTTCGGCATCGGTGGTAACTGAGCCTGGACTGCAATGCTCTGAAGCAGGAGTAGTGTTGGCAGGAGGTCGGTCCACATTCTATCAGGAAGTGTCGAAGGGCGACTTAGAAGGACTCGGACTATGATGGGAGAAGCGAAAGAAAGGAGTTCGTGGAAGGAAGAAATGCGTCAAGTTTACTTGATACAAGTAACACGAGTGAAAACAAAGTGTCCAGAGTATCGGTGGGATATTGTCGCTTCTTGAAGAGTTGTATCGGTGGAATCTGATGAAAATTTAGAATTCGACGCTTCTTATAATGTTGTCAGTCGATGCGAACTGCATCAGGCCGCACGAAGCATGCCAACAGTACCAAACTACCAGTCTAATGGCGACAGCTAAAAATAAGTTAAAAGTCTTGCTTGGTAGCTCTAGCATCAAGCTTTCCTAACATGGATGGCCATTGGAGAAGTAGCTGTAGCATTGTGAAAACTGCACTGGGAACTCCGATGCCTGTTCATGAGGTATTAAGGGCGCGTCCGGTTGCCACCTCAAACCTTCATTTTGACCCCTGATTATCGAGGCTTGCCCCAAAACTCTATTTTGATTTTGAATGGCATGTCTGGTTGCCACAAAAGCTCGATAATCAAGATGTGATAATGATGTCAAAATGAAGGTTTCTGAAATACTGGTCAGACCAGTATTTTACAAACCTTCATTTCAGAACAGTGGGCTCAGGATACAATATTACCCACAGCCAGTCAAAAAAATTTGTAACAAATGGATAAATATAAATAAGAATTGAAATACAGGTGTAAATAGTTTTCCCAGAATAATTATTCTGATTCTCTTGAGTGAGGGAGCGTCTGGTTGCCACCTCAAACCTTCGTTATGACCCCGGTTACCGAGGTTTGCCACAAAACCCTAATTTGCTTTCGAGTGGCATGTCTAGTTGTACACAAAAACTGACTAATCAAAACTAAATAATCATGCCAAAACGGAGGTTTCTCAAATTACTGATCATACTAGTATTTCACAAACTCTCATTTTGGGACAGCATGCTTTCTCTCCCCTACCGTAAGAACTCGAATAATTGAACCTCGCATTAAGAGGTTAGAATAAGGTGAAGCGAGACAAATCACGCAAATCTGGAAATCATGTCCAAGTCCGTAGCTAGTGTGGATTATCAAACAGAAGAGAAAGGAAATGTTGGACGCGAGAGTTGTTTGATAATCCAAGACAGCTACAGATTTGGGCATTCTTTCCGGATTTACGTGATTTCGTCTTGCTTCACCTTATTTCAACCTCTGAGCGCGAGGTTCAATTATTCGAGTTCTTACGGTATTTTCCCTCCAAGTGCAATTTGCACTTTCAGAAACACCACGTACACTATCTCAAGATTTCCGCATAACGTGACCTGTCAGGTTACACGAATACCATATGGATCCCTCTGTCCCGCCTTTTGGTTCGAGTCGTCGAAACAAAGGGAAAGGCAAAAAGACCAACCTCCCCCCAATGCCGGCAGGCGCTAGGAGCTCCTCCACTCAGGAGGGCGCCCCAACCCTGTCCCCAATTTTCATGCCAGCAGGCCCCCCCTCGCTCAAGCGACCCAGAAGCAACACGATAACAAGCCTCCCACATATCGATGGGAGATACTTGAGAAACGCCCCCCCAAGCGCCTACTTCCTGAACCTTTTCTACAAGATTAATCAGGACCAGGAAATCGGGGCTATCACAGCCAGCAAAGAGAATGTGGTCATGATAGAGATGATCTATCAGATCCATAAAGACTACAGGACGGCCATCGATGCGCTAAGCGAACAGATCGAAGCCCTTACCGAGGAAGTTAGCATGCTCAAAGATGCTACCCCCCGGCCTGACACCCCCACCCCGATACTCTTCACACTCCCGGCACCGGCCCCTTCACAACACTCTGCCCCCAACGCCAACCCTCTAACCCTCCCCGCTGCTGCCCAGCCCAAATCGTGGGCAACGGTGGCCAAGAGAGGCAGGAAAGAGAAAACTACCATGGCTGCTAGGGCTGCCCAAGCCCCAGCAAAACCGAATACCAACAACAGACCCCAATTCAAAAAGGGCCTCACCGGCAGAGAACGCCGCCTTATCATCAAACGAGAAGGCGAGCCACTCCCCACCTCTGCACTAGACCTAAGAGACAACATCAACTTCGCGCTAGCTGCGACCTAGTACGTACAGACTGTCTCCATCTGGGGAAACACGGTCACTCCGAGTCTCACCGCGATGGAATCGATCAAAGCCACCTCGCTCAACAGCAAGGTGGGGTCGTCCCTCCACCTGATACCAGGGACGGTTAGCGTTCTTTTGGATACCCCTGTATCAGATATTCTGGTGCACGGCATCCCTACCTCGAAGTCTCTAGTGGAAATAGCTACGGAGCTTACAACTTTCAACACTGGATTGTCCCTCACCGGCCAGCCCAGGTGGCTCACTACCGACGACGCTAGAGCAGGAAAATCCGCCTCCACAGTCGTGATCACCATTACTGGTCCCAGAGCCTCTGACTATGTCGGGAAACGCCTGGCTGCCTTCTCGTCCACCTATAGAACCGAGCGCCGATTGCGTTTCAACTCTCATACCCAATGTTCCAACTGCCATGGCTACGGACACCATAATAACAAGTGCACCAATCCAGCCCCCTGCCGGTGGTGTGCCTCCCTACACCCTCCAGGTAATCACACCTGTCCCACCGCTACCTGTTGAATACACGGCTGACCATGCAACCACACCGTGCTTAGGTGTGTGAACTGCAAGGGCCCACACGAGGCCCACACTACACGATGCCCCTGCCGCCCTGTGAGTGCTCAGGATGATAAGCCGGATGAAGGCAAGGAGGAGATGACCACCTGATGGCTATGATTTATGTTATGGTTATTGCGTAGACTTTGGTTCTACATTTTATATTGTAGTTGAGACGGTGTTGAAGTTTCTTTTGTTATATTAATGGTTTTTCTAGGCCATACCTTAGGGTGCATGCCGGAGTTTTCCTGTAGTTAAATACGAAATAAACTCACAGGATTTTACAAAAATCTCATTTTGGGACAGTGTACACAGAGCTACAATAATCCACCAGAATCAATCTTTTAAAAAATTTAAAAAATAAGTATAATACTGCAATCATAATTATTCTAGTTTTTTGAGGGACTTTTTGTTAAATTGATTTTTGCGGTGACCAGACACGCTTCTTGGAGGTTGAAAATTTTGGATTTTGACAACTCGTGATTATTCATTCCGGTTGCTAGCTGAAACTCGCCTTCTGTGATTATCATGGTTTGAAAAACTCGGGACGACCAGACGCGCCCTGACTTTTTGTTGCAATCTGCGACTCTCGTTTTTGTGATTATCAAGGTTTGAAAAGCTGTCGACGACAAGACGCACCCTATGGCACAACACCGCGTTTGAGCCACCCACGGTAAGCCAAATTTAGCTTGACCCCCCCCAGTCAGCTTATGCCCGGCGAGAGAGGATCTGCCGAAGACGCTGACTGTACTCGTGTCTCCGCGCCAAGATTAGGTACCTCCTTTAGAATAGTTTCGTTTCAACCCGCAAAAGGGATAGTGTTCGAGCCCTTTGGATGTCAGTAGAGTCCGAGCAGCCGGTGAGGACCTGATATGAGAATGATCCGACAAATCATCGCAATGCTGGATCATTCACAATATCTTGTGTGCTTGTTGGAAACGGTGAGGAAACAAAACAGCGTGGACAAGGGACCCTATGTACAGAGTGGGAGCGCATGCCTCAAGAACTTATCCATCGCTTGGTATGAACTTTCATGTAAATTTATTACAAGCCCGCGCATGTGGAGGAGATCCGGTTTAATGGCTAATGGTCAGCTCTGTGATCAGAAGAATTTAATCTCCTTCATTGACTTTAGATAGTCGTTCAGGGTTTTTCCACTACAGTACGTCTTGAGAAATGCTGCGTCAAGACTATCCTCTGTACAAGTACTGTACGGCCGGCAGAGGCCATTCCCAAAGAGGTTCCCAATCTTTGCCCGGAGACACGAGTAAAATCGTAGCGGGGGCAATGTCGGTTCCGGGGTGATGTCGGGAAGAGGTCTACACAGTAGGGGTATTGAAAGTTAAATTTTTTAGCTTACTCTCTTGTTTCATGTAAGCTTGGCACACTTGGGAAAAGCTAGTTTACGATTACTTTACCTTATCATACCATACAATACTCCAGTTACCGATGTCTGGAGGTCGGTAATGGGTAAGAGTAAAAGATGTAAGCTGTGTAAGCCAGGGGGAACCCGAAGGTAACAGGCACAACCACAATTCCCTGCAGGCAAGCATTGCAATACGATAGGTGCAATGACTCAAATCATGACAACAGTTGAAATCTAAGGTCAGACTTGATTCTCCTGAAGATAGAGACCCGGAGAGGCCCAAATATACAGGGTTCGGAATTAATGGTTATTATACTTGGACCCAAATTCAATACTCGTTAATGGTATTTGGCCATGCCTCAACCACCATGCCTTAAGGGTGATACCTTAGCAATAATTAACGATCAACCATAGGTAAATAGTAATGGAATCCCCTTATAGAAAAAATAATAGAAAAACCATGTCAAGAGAGCCCTGTTAAAGAAAGTATTTGGGAAGTGATGCATGAAACAGATCGTAGTAGGATTAATGGTCAGGCAGCTAATTGATAAAGCAGGGTAGTTGATGAGGAATTACCATTGTCACACACCTTGCATGAGTATTTAATTTGCGCCCAAGCGGTTGTGGTTGCGATTGTACCACTAATATTGTTCTCACGATGGTTAGGGCATGGTGGTTGCTCCCATGGCTTGAAGACTTATTCTTGCCACAAGTATGATACTCTAAGGCTGCTTTCTTTTCCGAGCCTCTCAAATATGTTACTCAGTTTCTCCAACACTATTGGCTAATTCTGCAAAGTGCCCTATGCATGATCCTGGGCTAAATTTTATGCAAAATTCTTGCTTTGAGCTTTGAATACCCATAGTGAATGTAAGAACCAGAACCAAGATTTGTCGTTATTCCGAGTGTTCATGGTGTTCCATCTTCGTCTGTACTGAAGCATACTCCCCAGTATATCTGTGTTTCTGACATTGGCCCTGAACCACCATTGCCCCCGCCATGAATTTACTGTATTCAAGTGGCCGGATTGAAGTCAGCAGGTCCTATTTGGACTATTACTGTACCAATCAGGTTGGCACAAACAATATAGAGTAGAAAAATACAAAACTCGAAATGCGGTCAAGATATTCCACCAAGTTTGATGAGCCCATCCTGTATGTGGTTAGTTATGACTTCATATGCGCTAGGCCAAAATTGGGCCTTCTGACCTCAATGCAGGCATGTGGAATGGGAAGCGAGAAATAAACATAGATTTGTTTAAAATACAGTAACAAAGATCTACACTTAGACGTAATATTTGGTAACGTCCCTTGGGCCTTAGAACTGTAGTCTGTCTATTTGATATTGGTCGTTGGGCGGTTGTCTACTAAATAACTAAGATTTACAGCCATGCAGCTCTTTGCTGGGATGTGGCTCACCATGGCAACCACAGGAATATCAAATGTATATTTGATTATCTGCATGAATTGTACTGGTAAGATAATGAAAATTAGTTAAATAGTACTCTTGAATATGGAGATTCAGAATCTGGTATTTTCATTTGATAATAAAAGAGGCTTCTTCTTGTATATTGACTTTAGTCTGAACTGACTCAAATAGCATTCTTTCTACAATAGTCATAGAGAAAATTGAAATCAACGGCAAATATAATAGTTTAAGCATGTAATAAGATCTTATAGGGCTTGAATTTGATGTGAAAAGTGTTTTATTATTGGCTTGTAGCTATGTTGGGAGATGTATTGTGTTACAGGATAGCTAACATGGCAGAATTCCGCACTAACTATGGCGAGAATATTTGAGTCAACGGATTGATAGTCAGCAAGGCTCATTAGTAATTGTTTTGTTAAAAGTAGAAAGATAAGGTATAGTTAAATATCAAAGAGTTAAAATATAACATGCTTGTTAACTTGTTATATTGTTAAGGTCTATTCTCCATTGCTTGATGATTCTTCAACGACCGGGGGAGAGCCCTACTATTTATACCAATGTTCATGCTACCTCGACTTCTTTAGCCAAGAAGTATTTTCTTAACTATTCAGTTCGTCAGAACAAAGTGTGAACACTGTTTGACCCTGAAATCTTCCCCAGCTCAACTCAGAGGAACTCCCAAACTGCTATTGCATCTGAGGGTATCCCCACTCCACCAGTAGACCATTTTCCATCTCTTTGTCATGATAGATCATGTATGAATATGCTGTCCAAATGCCTACATACCAATAACAATATGGAATATGCAGTGATCAGTTCGGATATCCAGCTATCAATGCATTATGCAGCTAATACATATGCAACTAGAACATGAGAGGAGTAGGGTTCTCTAAATATCGTTCCAATCTGTTAAATATATCTTGAAATGTGCTCTCATTTAGTGTCCCGAGTCGTCTTCCAAATGCCTCAGAGAACATTAGCAAAAAAAGAGTTTGCTCCAGACAGATAAGCATTGCGTCCGGACGCAGGAAATCCATCCGGACCATCCTGTGCGCCCAGCCCGCCCTCAGAGGGCCCAAGCAGAATGGTTGCATCCTAGTCCGTTGGGTGCAATACGACCCGCATCCTGTCCGCCCAGTGCACCCCGATGGTCCATTTCACACACTAATCTTCTGAAGAACACCAAGGTAAGCGACCCATAGGTGTCTCCATTGGGGTACTATCCCTGCCCTTGATGACCTCTACTTACAACGGGCTACTTCACCACCAGGGAAAGGCTGTTCAGACGAAAAAGGATCTTCACATAGGATGACTAACCACCTATTGTCCTGGCAACAACCCAAAACATATCCCATATTTGATCACTGCTAACAAAACTCGCAAAAGGTTTCTAAGTTCTTTCACACCTCGCATCAGGCTTTATGATTGAATCAGTGGAACTATTGAATATTATCAACCTTTGGAGAGGAGCATGCTCTTCCATCCAGGTTGACACTATTCAATAGCACTAAGCAAGCGGATTCCAATGAGGCCCTTCCTGACTCTAGTGGACATCTGCCCGGTGAGGTAGCTGCCCTTTTCTGCCTGCTGATCTCTATAGCCATGCGGACGCTTCGAAACCTATACCATTCGATTCCCCTCGCCAAGCGGACTCCAATGAGAGCCTTCCTGACTCTGGCGGATATCTGCCGTCTGCGATATCTGCCTTTTTCTTCTTGCTGACCTCCATGGCTATGTGGATGCTTCGAAACCTATACTATGCGATTCTCCTCGACCGGCGGTTTCCAACGCACACTGTCCCAATGCTGTCCGACCGCTGGTTCAAGGGTTATTGATACATGTGTACTTTAGTTCTCCGGGTAAGTACTGGCAAACTCTGGGTCACTGGGTGCTACAGGCATGCGGGCACTTCGAAACCTATACCATTCAATTCCCCTCGGGGAGCTGACTCGAATGAGGGCCTTCTCGACTCTGGCGGACATCTGCCCGCTGAGGTAACTCCCGTTTTCTTCCTGCTGACCTCTATAGCCATCCGGACGCTTCGAAACCTACACGATTCGATTCCCCTCAACCTCCGGATTCCAACGCACCCTGTCCCGACTCTGTCCGACCGCTGGTTGAAGGGTTATCCATTCTTTTGTACTTTGGTTCTCCGGGCAAGTACTTTCTAATTGTTGGCTACTGAGGGCTACAGGCATGCGGACACTTCGAGACCTATACCATTCAATTCCCCTCGCCAAGCGGGTTCCAACGCACTCTGTCCCGACGCTATCCGACCACTGGTTGAAGGGTTAGCCATTCTTTTGTACTTTAGTTCTCCGGGTAAGTACTTTCAAAATATTGGCTACTGGGTGCTACAGGCATGCGGACGCTTCGAGACCTATACCATTCGATTCCCCTCGGCGAGCCGATTTCAATGAGGGCCTTCCCAATTCTGGCAGACATCTGCCCGATGAGGTATCTGCCTCTTTCTCCCTACTGACCCCTACAGCCATGCGAACACTTCGAAACATACACCATTCGATTCCCCTCAACCGGCGGATTCCAACGCACCCTGTCCTGACCCTGTCCGACGGGTGGTTGAATCATTATCCATACTTTTGTGCTTTTGTTCCCCGGGTAAGTACTTTCAAATTGTTGGCTACTGGGTGCTACAGCCATGCGGACACTTCGAAACCTATACCATTCAATTCCCCTCGCCGAGCGGATTCCAATGAGACCCTTCCTGGCTCTGGCGGACATCTGCCCACTGAGGTATCTGCCTTTGTCTCCCTGCTGACATCTATAGCTATGTGGACGCTTCGAGACCTATACCATTCAATTCCCATGGCCGAGCGGAATCCAACGCACTCTGTCCCGAGCCTGTCTGACCACTGGTTGAAGGGTTATCCATACTTCCGTACTTTAGTTCTCCGGGCAAGTGCTTTCAAATTGTTGGCGACTGACTGCTACAGGCATGCGGACACTTTGAAACCTATACCGTTCAATTCCCCTTGCCAAGCGGATTCCAACGCACTCTGTCCCAATGCTGTCCGCCCACAGGTTGAAGGGTTATCCATACTTTTGTACTTTTGTTCTCCGGGCAACTACTTTCTAATTGTTAGGTACCGCTATGGCTTTCTAAACTAGCTTTAATAAATATATTGCTATTTTAGTCTCTAAATAACTCAAATAAGTAAACATGAGTAATACTTGGTAGACCTTTCCGGACAACTGCCTCCTTATTTGGATATTCTCCACATGTTTTCCCTACCGCATTCAAAGTCCTCGAAGGTAGTGTTGTTCACTTAGGAGGTCTCCGATGATAGCCAGTTACACCTGAGTACTTCCACTATTCTACTATCATATCGGGTTGCATCCGGAGAACCTTTCTCCGTCTGGAGAACCTTCCTGTGTCCAGTACTATCTGAGTCCTTGGTTGCGTCTGGTGCCTCCGGGCGGCATGGACCCCGGTCCACCAGCACCCAGTAAAAGACCAAACACCCAGGACGCGAGTTTACGTTCTGTGCGCCTGGGCCGTTGGACGCACAGGGAGTCTGGGGTGCGTCCGGGTGTAACCTTTTTTTTTTGCTGATGAAGGTTGTAACTCCTGGCGCTTAGGTTGGATATATGGTCATCTTATGAAGCCATATACCTTGCTTTTAAATAGTAGGTAAGCTATTCCGGCCAGGGTAATAATTGACGGTAAAAACAAGAATGGCAAAATATCTACTCTATAAACTGGATAAGATTATATCTGCTATTAGGGTTTATATAAGATTCTAATACTTTCTGATATACTTCAATTAAGTAATTCTAGATATGATACCATGTTTCAAGGCAGTTGGTAAAGCCTTGCAAATTTTATGATATAATTATTGGTTAGTAATTTAGTGAGAAATAATAACCTTTAGCCATAACTATGAAGGCTACATATGCACGATAAGGCTAAAAGCTGAGCCATAGTATCTACTAATATATTTAAAGCTATCTAAGAGGTTTTAGTGAGATTGAGTAATAGGATTTGGAGATTTTTTATCTGAACTCCAAAATGGCTGAATTTTGCTCATTATATTTAGTCTTTTTGGAGTTCAGATACGAAATCTCCAAATCGCAATACCCAATCTCACTAAAACTTATTCAATATTTTTAAATATATTAGTAGATAATATAACTCAGCTGTTATCCTCATACAGTATATGTAGCCTTCATGGTTGTGGCTAAAGGGTATAATTTCCTTTTAAATTACTTTTCAATAAACATGGAATAAAATTTCCAAGGCTTAACCAACTGCCTTCAAAGTTTATATCATATCTAGAATTACTTAATTGAAGTATATCAGAAAGTATTGGAATCTTATGTAAACCCTAATAGCAGGTATAATTTTATCCAGTTTATTGAGTATATATTTTGCTATTCTTGTTTTTACTGTCAATACATCTTCCAACATAGCTACAAGCCAATAATAAAACACTTTTCACATCAAATTCAAGTCTTATAAGATCTTATTACATGCTTAAACTATCATATTTGCTGTTGATTTCAATTTTCTCTATGACTATTGTAGAAAGAATGCTATTTGAGCCAGTTCAGACTAAAGTCAATATACAAGAAGAAGAGTCTTTTATTATCAAATGAAAATACCAGATTCTGAATCTCCATATTCAAAAGTTCAATTTAACTAATTTTCAATATGTTACCAGTACAATGTATGCCGATAATCAAATATACATTTGATGAACCAGTGGTTGCCATGGTGAGCCACATCCTCGCAGAGAGCTGCATGGCCGTAAATTACATTAGTGTTCAACATTTTAAACTGGCTGAATGTCTCAGCAGTTTAGGGGATGGATCCTGCATGAAGTTATGAAACAATTATTCATGTTAACCAGCGAAATGTATACATGTCTGTCCCAGTTAATTAGTTCCTACACTTGCGCTTGAGTAGGCTGCCATACCTAACTTAGCGCCCAATAGTTCATATTTCCGGAAACCTTTGCGATGCACAAATATAATAGACCCCCCCGAGGCAATTCCATGTGTCGGAAACTCTTGCAAGGCTCCGGGTGATAAAAGTTGGCAGGCCAATCCCCTCGACAAGAGCCTTGGCTCCCTTCGCTGATAGGCATTTCACAGATATTTAGGCAAGTTAACTTGAGGGGTTTCATTTAAAAATTGCAGTCCTGCAGTATGCAGGTTAATCCCACGCCACCCTCGATAACGATAAGAGTTATGTTCTCGATTTTTTAATGATCCCCCAGAGTACCGGTATTATAGTTGCCGCGGACAAAAAGCCGCAGTTACAAGGCCAATAATAAACCAGGAATAATAAGAGAAACAGTTACTGCCTTAATTATTTCTATATACTCGAGTAGATACGCGCCATGTTGCCCTACTTGTAACTATCAGCAACCACAATATATATTGCCATGACTCTTATCATCGCTTTGATCTTAATACCTCATGTACCGGTAGTCCAGCCGATGGCATGACATATTCGTACCCTCAGTCATACTCCCACGGAAAATAAGTTAGAATCTACAAGCAACGAGTAAAATGTTTTCGCACAAGGTGAGGATAGTCCCGATATCTGAGTCATCGTTTTTGTTCGCATAGGAAGACGTACCGTAGCGACATGCAACCACACTGTGCTGCTGTCTGGTGTCTTTGCATCTCCTATCATACCACCATCCATGGACTTACTTCGCAACCCTTGTAGGAAAAACATCTTGCCTGGTGCTTGTGCTGCCCTGTCGGTGAGGGCAATGCATATCCCTAATCCAAAACCCTCTCAACAAAGCACTATTACTATCCGCAATAGCTCCAGCCCCCGTCAAGGTCCAACTCTTGTTGCCTTATCGTTCCCTCTTTCCTCTTTTCCATTGCAATGGCTTGTGTCACTATTGGGATGAGTCCGGTTGTAGGACAGGTTGAGGTTCTATGGTAGATTGTGATTTTTTGATAGAGACTATGTTTGTCAAGCTCCATCAACCCGCCATAACTCATTTTGCGCGGGACCAGAAATGGAGCAAGAGGTTGGCTTTCCGGATGCGGGTCCGAAGAAAAGCACAACAATGTGACTGACAACTGCCGGTAGGATATTATCAATGATTTCATGCCGGGGAAATGCCGGCCAATGGGTGGTTTTTAGGAAAAACCACCGGACTAGGGGAATGCTGATCGGGGCTAATATTGGCTGGGATACTACTGGTGTGATAATTAGGCCTTGGGTGTTTCCTAGCTGATTTGTGGTGAGCTCTAGTACAAGGCTTTGCTAAGGTTCACTTGGGCACAGCCTCCCTTGTGCTCGCCAACATTAAAAAATATTCAAATCGGAAAACAAAGCCTCCATTTGTTATATTTACTAGGTCTGGCTTGACTAACCTAGACTCCAAAGACCAATTACAGGCCTATCACCGAAGCGGGCAGAGAAGTTGCCTGCGCTAAAATAATATCCTTCCAGCTAGGGTTAGGGTTCTACTCTTCCTTGCTATTGGTAGAATGACAGAACCTGATTCGGAGAATGACAACCTTGAAGGGGAACTGCTGGTGATCGCTTAGCCCCCCTAGTGAGAGGGATTAGAAGAAGATATTTCAGCCGCTCACCAATTCAAAATTGACTTCTTCAAGCTCGCCATCTATTCTACTTACCCGCTTGCAATGGATTGTGTTATGCTGAACGCCGCAATCGACAAAACGCGAGACAAATACCAACTTTACGAAGGACCCAGTAGGCCGAATGATGGGTGGGACCCCAGTACACATTACCCCCCAAAGAGGGGGGGGGGTGGTTACCAAATAACCATGCAAAAGAACACCGGCTTTGTAGGGAGGTGGAGTTCGCGAGTGCCGGAAGAGATGAAAATATCTCACCTGAAATATATCACCGACCTATCTCATTTTTATAGATTGGGGCGAGGAACTCGGTCATGTTTATTATTTTATTTTGATTCGCACTTTTTAATAATCAGCAATCGGTGCGTATTTTCAAATCGGGAAAGTATTAGTCGAGTACCGTAGAGTCATCTGCGGGGCGAAGTCAAGTTGCGGTAATTTATCAAAACCTCCAAGGTGTGGTATTTCCGGGGCATGGAACTGGTTGGTGGGTGGTTGACACATAAGGAGTCACACCTCCCCGCTTTTCTCAGAAAGGTTTTGTAAACTTCCATTTATCATCCATACCAGTATCGCTGTACCGTACCATTTTTACACTCAACCACCATTTCAGAACATCATGGCCCAGGATATGCAATCGATCAAATTCGGCGACGGTAATGCTAACTGCGGCAACACAACTGATAGTTTCAACACCACCATTTATGGCTCCGACGAGGATGGAAGGATTATGCGTTGGCTTTCTCCGCTGGAGCCAGATGACAGACACGATAGCTTGCGCACCAACCGATTTGAAGGTGTCGGGGATTGGCTGTTGGAAACAAGCGAGTTTCGGGAGTGGAGGGGGAGTGAGGGTGGAGTCGATCAGGCGGTCTTGTTTTGCTCCGGGGATCCGGGAGTGGGCAAGACATATTTGAGGTCCGTAGCCAGATTCTTATAAGCGAATGTCACTAATGGGCAGAAATTCTAGTTCCTTGGTAATCGACAGGCTGTGTGATCAGGCAAGGGAGGAAGATATTGTGGTTGCATGGTTGTACTGCGACTACAAAGCTCAACGAGAGCACACAGTCATCAACATATTAGGAGCGATTTTGAAGCGGCTAGTAGGCAGGGCGATCCCGGAGGATATACGGAAGGCATTTGAGGAAGGGAGAAGGCCGTTACTTGCGGATCTAATGCGAATTTTACGGATCACGATTGCTAAGCTACCCCATGTGTTCATCTGCATTGATGGGCTGGATGAATGCCTGCCCAATGATTTTCCCAAGCTACTTGAGTCGCTAAGCGATATTGTTCGGGAGTCCCCAGGGACGAGAATATTCCTTACCGGGAGACCCCATGTCTGGGAAGCCGTTCAGAAACATTTTACCAAGGCGATTGCGATACCTATCACCCCAAACGAGGACGATATCAGGAATTATGTGGAGATGAAGTTAGACAGGGATGACACACCAGACGCGATGGACAATCGTTTACGGGGGGAGATTGTGAGAATCATTCTGGATAAGATGTGTAATATGTTCGTTGGCGTTTCCTCTATCCACGATGTATACTTACTAAAGCTTTCGCAGATTCCTCCTTGTTTCGCTAAACATTGAGGTTGTTCTAGGGGAGATGACAATTCGTCGGAGAAGAAAGAAACTTGAAGAGATGGCGGGAGGCAACGGACTGAGCGACGCTTACACAGCCACCCTAACCCGGCTGAAGGCGCAGAGAGGAAATAAGTCAGTACTTGGGCTGAGGGCACTGATGTGGGTGTCGTATTCGGAAAGGCCACTACTGGCCAAGGAACTCTGTGATGCCCTAGGAGTGGAGATAGGATCTACAGATCTGGATCCGGAAAACATTCCTGCCATGCGGACACTCCTATCCTCCTGTCTGGGTCTTCTCACGGTCGAGGCGTCCTCGTCCACGGTCCGACTTATGCACTTCACCCTGCAGGACCATCTCTTAAACGATCCTACCCTATTCCATATTCCCCACTCAACTATTGCGGAAGTTTGCTTGACGTATCTCAATTTTGGATCTGTTAGAGATCTTTCGCCAACTCTAGACGCGGCCCCCCAGCAATGCCTCTTCTAGAATATGCTTCTATCCACCGGGGGGAGCGCACAAGAAGCGGGATGACGGAAAATGTGAAGATACTTGCAATGAGGCTTCTGGATAGATTTGATGAGCATATATCTGCTCAACTCCCGTTATTGCGGTCTGAGCACTATAAGTTCTTTGGTCCATTTTTTGACGGGAAAGGGGGACCTCGGGGATTCACCGGACTCCACGGGGTAGCATATCTTGGGATTGTGGAGGCAGTGGCTGCCGTATTGGAGATGAAGGAGTGGGATGTTAACGCAACCGACTGCACTGGGAGTACGGCTCTCACATGGGCATCCTACAAAGGGTGGTTGGAGATTGTAAAGATGCTTTTGGGCCGAGAAGATGTTAATCCCAATCATGTAGACACCAATAATGGTCGGACACCACTCACGTTGGCGGCTGGGAGCGGGCATGAGGGGATAGTAAGGATACTTTTGGAACGGAGGGACGTCAATCCCGATCAGGCCGACACCGAATATGGCCGGACGCCACTCTGGTGGGCGGCTGAGGGCGGGCATGAGGGGGTAGTAAGGATGCTTTTGGAACAAAGGGACGTCAATCCCGACCAGCCAGACACCAAATATGGCCAGAAGCCACTCTCGTCGGCGGCTAAGGGCGGACATGAGGGGATAGTAAGGATACTTTTGGAACGGAGGGACGTCAATCCCGATCAGGCCGACACCGAATATGGCCGGACACCACTCTTGTGGGCGGCAGAGGGCGGGCATGAAGGGATAGTAAAGATGCTTTTGGAACGAAAGGACGTCAATCCCAACCAGGCAGACACCGAATATGGCCGGACACCACTCACGTGCGCGGCTGAGAGAGGGGATGAGGGGGTAGTAAGGATACTTTTGGAACGAAAGGACATCAATCCTAACCAGGCAAACACCTATGATGGTGATGATGGTCACTGGACGCCACTCACGTGGGCGGCTCATGGCGGGCATGAGGGGGTGGCAAAAATCCTTCTGGAGCGAAAGGACGTCATCTCCGATCGGGCAGACAAATATGGCCGGACACCACTCTGGTCGGCGGCTGCCGGCGGGCATGATGAGATAGTAAAGATGCTTTTGGAGCGAAAGGACGTCAATCCCGATCGGGTGGACCTCTTGGCTCACCGAACGCCCCTCTTGTGGGCAGCTGGAGGCGGGCATGAGGGGATAGTAAAGATGCTTTTGGAACGAAAGGACGTCAATCCCGATCAGGTCAACCAAGATGGCCTGACGCCACTCTGGTCGGCGGCTGCCGGCGGGCACGATGGGATAGTAAAGATGCTTTTGGAACGGAAGGACGTCAATCCCGACCAGAAAGACAGCGAATACTGCCAGACGGCATTCGCGTTGGCGGCTAAGGGCGGGCATGAGGGGTTAGTAAAGATACTTTTAGGACGAAAGGGTGTCATTCCCGACCAGGCCGACAGCAAATGTGGCCGGACGCCACTCTCGTGGGCGGCTCAGAGGGGGCACAAGGAGGTGGTAAAGATACTTTTGGAACGAGATGATGTCAATCCCGACCGGGCAGACACCGAATATGGCCGGACGCCACTCTCGTGGGCGGCCGAAGGGAGGCATGAGGAGTTTGAAAAGATCCCGCTTGAACAAAAAGACGTCAATCACGACCAGGCAGAGAGCGAATACAGGTATGGCTGCACGCTACTCTCGTTAACGGCTGACGAGAGGCATGAGGAGATAGTAAAGATCTTGTTGGAACGAAAGGATGTCAATCCCAACCAGGCAGACACCAAATATGGCCGGACTCCACTCTCGTGGGCGACTGAAGGGGGGAACGAGCGGGTAGTAAAGATGCTTTTGGAACGAAAGGACGTCAATCTGGACCAGGCAGGCAAATATAGTCGGACGATACTCTCATTGGCGGCTGAGAGCGGGCTTGAGTTAGTAGTAAAGATGCTTTTGGAACGGGAGAACGTTAATCCTGACCAGGCAGACACCGAATGTGGCCGGACGGCACTCTCATTCGCGGCTGAGCGCGGGCATGGCGGGGTAGTAAGGATGCTTTTGGAACGGAAGGACGTCAATCCCAACCAGGCAGACACCAAATATGGTCGGACGCCACTCTCATGGGCGGCTGAAGGGGGGAGTGAGTTGGCAGTAAAACTCCTTTTGGAACGAAAGGACGTCAATCCCGACCAGGCAGACACCGAATGTGGCAGGACGCCACTCTCCTGGGCGGCTGAGCAGTGGAATGCGAGGGTAGTAACGATGCTTTTGGAACGAAATGAAGTCAATCCCGACCAGCCAGACATTAAATATGGCCGGACGCCACTCTCGTGGGCGGCGGAGCAGAGGAGTCCGCGGGCAGTAAAGATACTTTTAGGACGAAATGACGTCAATCCCGACCAGCCAGACACTGAATATGGCCGGACGCCACTCTCCTGGGCGGCTGGAGGCGGGCGGCACAAATCAGTAAAGATGCTTTTGGAACGAAAGGAAGTCAATCCCGACCGGGCAGACACCAAATATGGCCGGACGCCGCTCTCGTGGGCAGCTAAAGGGGGGCATGACGAAGTAGTAAAAATCCTGTTGGAACGAAAGGACGTCAATCCCGACCACGCAGATACCGAATGTGGCCGGACGCCGCTCTCGTGGGCGGCTGAGCAGTGGAATTCGAGGGTAGTAACGATGCTTTTGGAACGAAATGAAGTCAATCCCGACCAGCCAGACACTGAATATGGCCGGACGCCACTCTCATGGGCGGCTGGAGACGGGCAGGAGGAGGCAGTAAAGATACTTTTAGAACGAAAGGAGGTCAATCCCGACCGGGCAGACACCCAATATGGCCGGACGCCGCTCTCGTGGGCGGCTGAAGAGGGGCATGAGGGAGTAGTAAAAATCCTTTTGGAACGAAAGGACGTCAATTCCGACCAGGCGGACATTGAATATGGCCGGACGCCGCTCTCCCAGACAGCTGACAACCCGCATGAGGCCATAGTGAATGTGATTTTGGAACGAAACGGCATCTGCACACCCGTGCCAGACAACCACAATCAAGCCCCACCACCGTCGGCAACCCCCAAGGGACGAGATGGAACTGTGGACATTCTCCAGCAACTGGCCAATGTCAATTCCAACGCAGCAGATTGCGGTGGTCAGGCATCCCTCCCCCCACCTGCTCACCCTCGGGGCGACTATCTGGTGGAGACACAATCCAGCTCCTATGATCCTAATGCCGATATCACCCATTTTAACAGCCAGCCTTTACTCCCGCCGACAGGCTCCCTCTCAACGTCCCCAGATAATGACCTCCTTGAAACCAAACTGTCCGTGCCCCCTCCAGTCGCTTCCCTGTGGGCCCTAAAGTTCCCATACCCTCTACGGAAATCCACTCCCCACCCTGGCGGTGGCCACTCAGCCCTATCAATTGTCCCCAGCAGGTATTGGGCCATCTGCTCTTGTCTCTGTCTTGTAGCTCTGCTCTCTTATCGTAATATCACGCACAATCGAACCTCCCGTAGGGACTTTAGAGTTAGCTTTACCGGGAAGTTATGGAAGTTTTTTCTTTTTACTTTTCTTAAGCTGGGCTTGCGGAGTTGGCGCAGGCATGAACTCCGTCGGTTCAGACGTGAATAGACTTTGATAAGGGCTCTTCTCTGTTTCTCCTCACTCCTAGCTATTTGTCTGCATTTTCTCTTGTTTCTTTTTCACCTGTTTGCTCTGTTTCTTCCGTTGGAGTTCTTGTTAGACACGGTCCTATAGTGGTCTTCTCGGTCATCATTCCTCTTGTTCTATTATTCGTAAACCTGGTGTTTTGTCTTGCTTTCTTTTTCTTAGCCGTGATTTGAAGCATAGTACTGTGCGTGATAAGCAACTCTGTAAGAATAGATAGATCATAAGCTTGAAGAAGCCAGTATTAAATTCGTGAACTGCTAATTTGCCTCTGTCCAGAACTTCCTCTCAATGCTGCCAAGTCATCGCCAGCTGGTCCCTTATAATATCGTGCTCCAATTCTTGCTCTGCTAAGCGCGACCTTAATCCTGGTTGGCCGAGTATATTTTTAACACAGACGCAACCCAAGAAGTCAGGGCTAGGGTTGGCTAGTTAAGCTAGATTCTGTAAATATCGAGCTTGGTGATTTCTTTGTTTTTTACATTTTTTTTAAGCTGCCGATGCAATTCAAAAAATAAAAGGCTAAGCACCCTACGCCTCACCCGATAATATCATATCATGATAAGAGCAAAAATTCCTCGCTAGAGCGATTGTAATTTATATGTTAGTGTAGTCTTTATAGGCTCTGTTCTTGTAGCTCAGGGGTTATGATCAGGTTGAATCCTACCAGCGAACACTGAGTGGGTTGAAGATTAAGGTAGGATTTTGGGCAAATAATGTCGCCAACTGGATAACGTTGCTGGCTAGGTAATGTCGCGCTTAGAAAATTAAGTTGCAACCACCCGTACATCATACTTGTACTTGTAGATAATATTACTGATATAGCTTATTGTAAAAGGTCCCACGTGACCACCTAGAGTCTAGCCCTTGGGCTCAACTTGCATCATCAAATTTATATCCTCCAACAGATACTTCACTTCCCCCCCATTCATACTATCGGCCAAACGATAAACTGATGAGGTGATGAAACCTAACCTCCTCGATCAGCTAGCTCCGGCAAACTACCTTGCTCGTTTCGGTGGTGGTGTTACTGGATTCACAACACGATCCAACATTGATCCCGCACGTGAAGGTCCTTGATAAGAAGCTATCAAGACCGCTCTCTCGTGAAGTGCAGAAGTATTAAGACAAGCCCCACTGCCGTTTGCTACTTTATTTGAGGTGTTTGCTAATGATAGTCTAGAGGGTGAAAAGGACGACAATCACGACGAGGGCGATCAATTTCGAGACCCCGAGAGTGAAGTTAGACTTTTCGCTAGGGGAGCGTTCGACGAAGGCGAAGGCAAGTTAGATAGGATCTACTAAAATGTCGATGAAAAGAGAGAGAAAAGGCAAAAGTCACAAAGGTATTACTCTCCTTCCCCCCTCCCACTCTTTATTTTCTCATGTGTACGACTCTTACTTTTCGTTGCGGAATGAATGCTTTAACGTCATTCACCTATTAACCGCTCATCACCGGGATGCGGCTCACCATGGCAACCACTGGAAAATCAAATGTATGTTTTATTATCTGCATAAATAGTAGTGATACCACATTGAAAATTTGTTAGAAAGTACTTTTAAATATGGAGAATCAGAATATGAAGTTTTCAATTAATGAAAAAAAATAATGCCTCTGGTATACTCACTTTATTCCAAACTAGTTTATTTAGCAGATTGCTTACAATTAAAGTCAAGAAAATTGAAACCAAGCATGGAAGTAACAGTTTGAGCAGGTAATAAGAGCCTATAGATCTTGTATTTGATGTATGAACTGCTTGGGTATTTATTTGTAGCTATTATGGAAGGTACTTAGACTTTAAAAACGAGTATAGTTAAATATATATGCCATAAGGTGGATGAGAGGATATCTACTTATAGGGTTTATGTGATATTCCAATACTTTGCAATATGCTTCAATAGGATAGTCCAAGATACTATAAAGGGTTTCAAGGCTGTTGGTGAAGTCTTACTAGTTTTATTCTCTGGTGATTGGAAAGTAATTTTGGAAGAAACACTACTTTTGAAGCTTGACCGTTCAGGATATATATGTAGGGTCATGCTAAAACCAGTTTGATATACTCTAGTCATATTGGTAAAGCTATTATATGAGTTTTAGTGAGTTTGGGCTATGGGATCAAGAGTTTTCACCTAGCAACTCTAAAGACACACAATTTTACTCTTAATTTACTGTATTAGTAGAGTTACAAGGTGAAATCTCTAAATTCCAAAGCCCAAACTGACTAAAACTCATATAATAGCTTTATCTATATGACTAGAGTATAAGAAACTGATTTTAGCCTGATCCTGGATGTGTAGCCCATACGGTCAAGGCTGTAAAGTAGTATTTCTCCCAAAATTACTTCCCCCTCATCAGAGAATAAAACTACTAAGACTTCACCAACAGCCTTGAAATTTTATATCGTATCTTGGATTATCCTTTTGAAGCACATTGCAAAGTATTGGAACATTGCATAAGCGTTATAAGTAGATATCATCTCATCTACTTTATCGCATATATATTTAACTAAGCTCTTTTTCAAAGTCATAATACCTTCCATAATAGTTACAAATAAGTACCCAAGCAGTTCATACATCAAATACAAGATTTATAGGCCCTTATTACCTGCTCAAACTGTTACTTCCATGCTTGGTTTCAATTTTCTTGACTTTAATTGTAAGCAATCTGCTAAATAAACTAGTTTGGAATAAAGTGAGTAGTATACCAGAGGCATTATTTTTTTTCATTAATTGAAAACTTCATATTCTGATTCTCCATATTTAAAAGTACTTTCTAACAAATTTTCAATGTGGTATCACTACTATTTATGCAGATAATAAAATATCCATTTGATTTTCCAGTGGTTGCCTGTAACATGTGTACATGTTCCGGTAACGGTACACAGAAGCGGGCAGTGCAGGATCTCCTATGTTTAGTTGATTTATATTTGGTTTATTTGATTTGATTTCGGCTCTGCCACTGTCTCTGAGTCAGATAGGCTATGCTATCGTATTGCTATGTTTAGTTGCTTTGCTGGCAGTTTATATTTAGGATTCTGGGTATGGAATGGTCATGTAACACTGGTGGAGGCTGAGCTATGTTTCTTCCTTTGGTCTTGCAGGATTACAGGATTCTGGTATATACGCAGCTACTGGTAATGATTGTGATTGCAGGAAGGCTATCGCTCTTGGGTTTTGTATTTAAACCAGTCTCCTGACTAGCAGGAGACAGCAGACTTTGACAGACCTTCAGTCTAAGAATACACTTGGTTGAACGGCAATCCCTGAGTCCCTGAGTCCGATTTGTCCTTCAACTATTTTCCTTTTAGCTACCGGTCCCTTGAAGCCTCCCTTGGCACCAGTGCTAGCAGGTCTATCGCCGGTCCTATTGTATTTTCGTTTAGTGTTCGTTACGGGGCCCCGTTTCTGACAAACGGGGCGCCAAGAGCAGGTTATTAACTGCATATTAAAAAAAGAATCGTCCAAATTGGACCAAAACTGAGTGAGATAGAGCTCTGTGAAGTTGTCTAACTTCAAAGAGCTCTATCTCAGTCAGTTCTTGTCCGATTTGGATGATTTTTTCGACCAGTTAATCAGAATAACCTATGTTACTTTGTCCCCGCTCCTCGGAAACGGGGCCCCGTAACGAAGCCTAGTAACAAACCCGTAGAAATTTGTTTTCGATCTGTGTGGAAGCATGGAGCTAAAGGGTACTTTAAGTATTGAAAGCTCTACGTATGGCTCTACCCTTAGGGGTGCTGAGAAATCTAGTCCATTATTTAAATGTTGAAAAATAGCCTATTTAAGGAACTGGGGGAAAGTCTATGCAGGCTTCGATCAAGTTTGTTCTCTTCCGCTTACTAAAATAAGTTAGTTTCAATATTTACCGTAAAACAGGACCGAACCTCTCTGTAGCCGATGTTCACCCATCCACACTTCAGTGTTCCTCCATCTGGTGTGCACTTCCGGTTGTTTGAGCACCTCTCTCCTCCTAATACAACAGCTGTGCTCTGAGGCCGCTGTAGTATATGCACACACTAGTGTTCCAAGGATGCGCAAGTGATGAAAATGTTTTCTCTCCTCTAGTTTCACCTCCTTCTTGTCTTCTCTCACTCCACACCTTTCTTCCGGTATTCAACTTTCTTCAGGTTTTTTTCTCTCATCAACTTGTCACAATTAATCGATGATTTTTATCTCCACTTAAGCAGTTTCACTTCACTGCGCAAAATCCCCGCCGCAAATCATTACCCCTCTAGCTACTGTTTTCAGCACTTAATGTATACTTCCCTTTTTTTCCCACTATTGCTAATGGATCGGCCTCGATAATCCTTGCCAGGCTAAACAAAGTCTTCGGAACTTTTTGACCATACCCTGCTACTCGAGCATTGTCAACCTGAGCAGGGCCATCCTACGGCTAGAGCCAGTATTGCCTCCTGTGACACTTTCTCCTAGTGATATGGGCGGGGCTCTCTTGTTATTGAGTAGCCTTTCGAGATGGGCCCCGAGATCTTCTTTTCTAATCGATCTCGCAACGCTCACTATTGCAATGTTGGGCATTTGGCGATCTTAATTTAGCTCCTACTGGGAGAGAAAGGTGGTTGTCTCGGCAACACGTTCTAGTGTATCTTGATAATCGGAGATTTGTTAAGTTATTCGGAGGTTTCAAACGGTCCAGATCGATAACTTGGTTATTTCATATATTTTTTTAGGTATCCAGAGGGCGTCGCCGTGGACCCTCGTTGCAGGAATTGGCGGGTCCCTGCTAGGGCTCCTTTTTGACCGCATGTCACCCGCCGCTCAACCCTATTTCACCTGTCTTGGTCTGACATGGTCTGTCTTAACGTTTTCTGCCACACAATCACCTTCCTCGACCTTATATTTCTGAATGAGGCTTGGCCCTCCTACCCCAAAGTGATCTGGTCCAGCGTCATTGCCACGACCTCCGCTGCCCCACCATCACCTTCCCTGACGCCGTATGTCCGGACGTCTTCACCACTATCATCTCCCCCAACCTTTCCTCGGCGGCCCGGGTTAGGGGAATTGGGTGCCTTACTATTAAGCTCGGGCCACTGGGGGTGACACAGAACGAGTGTTTTGACCAGAGTGACCGCGAGCAGAGGGCGGCATGTAGGTGAATTGAGTGCTGAGGAAATGAGGGGTTGATAGGGGCAGGCCATGTTGGGGGGATGGGCCAGGCGGAAGGCTTTTATTATTATTATTATTATTATTAATTTTCTGTAGTGAGTTTTCAATGTATATACTTCTAATACCATTATTTGATTCCCGCCGGCGATGCACTGTTACATGATCTTGCTCTTTCGTGGGCCTGGATTGCTGTGGTAGAATAAGGTGTGATGATTAGTCTTATCCTCCTAACTACCATTATGTCATCGTCTGAATTCCGGGGTTTCCAACAGCCTGGATCCTATACTATGCACCCGCTAGGCTCTGATGTCTTGATGCCGCACTGGTGGCTCTAATTGAGATAGCCATGGTAATATTTTAGACTCAATATCGGGAGTAGTGTAGTTAAAAGTGTTGTTGAAAGAGTGATGGCAATTGCTGAAAGCTTGGTGACTGATCCATTTTACTCTCAAAGAGTATCTTTCTGCTCACCCCGCTATTTTCAGTAGACCTCATTCGGCAATGGCAGAGATCTGCTTGACATATCTGAATTCCCAACAGGTCAAGACCCTTCCAATCTTTGGCGGTGATCATAGCTCTTTCGCCTTCAATGATTATAATCCCTTCTTAGAGTATTGTTCTCTACTGGGGAGTCCATGTGAAAGGGGATCTTTCGGACTGTGCCCGTTTGCTCGCCCTGCAGCTGCTTCAGGAATATGATGGCCACGTATCTACATACTTCCTTATAAATCACATAGGCACCGTTGAACTTCCTCTTTACAGTATCGCCTGTAGGCTTAGTGGAGTACACTGCGCATCGTTGTTCGGAATTGTTGAGATTGTAGCTGCTTTGATAGAGATCAGTGTTCCCAACCGTCCAGTCTGTCCGTCATTGGGGGGAGCATCGGACCGGCTGCGGCGCATAGTCTGTCATTTGGGGGTGCTAGGAATGACTACGTCGGGGAATGTGAGGACCGGACGGACTATAGGGGACTATAGTCCCGGCGCTTGGAGCTCCTGTAATAGTCGGGCTGAAATCATACAGCTGCAAACGAATTCTTTTCATATCATGAGACATCACTCGTGCCTTCCTGTCCCGCCTGGGGCTCCTGGTGTGTCCCCCCCTGGCCTCCGGACGGTTGGAAACACTGCTTTTTGTCTGTTTTGCAGGTGCACGTGAAGTATAGAGACAAATGGGAAGATTTTGTTGCTTCGCTACGATAACTCGCTCTATCTTCTTAGGGGGGGGGGGGTTCCGGTATCAAGTAATATTCGGTGGCGGAGGTGATCAGGGGATCTGGAGAGGATCATGGGGTAAAAACTGGTCAGCTTTTTGGGTATTGGGGATGTGGAGGTGTGAGTGAATGATTGACCTCTGGTATAACTGGTACTGAAAGCTCAATTCCCTACCAGTGACCCTATCGAGAAGCCGGGGTTTCCGGAAGGTTTTTCCTGTAGAAAAGTACGTAGAGAACTGCAAACAAAAGACAAACGACAAAGTAAAGTTCACGATTCAGGTCAATGCGGTTCACTGACAAAAAGAAAAGAAAAGAAAAAAACCGGACAAAGAAAAGCGTGTCACTTTCGCTTTCAATCGCTTCACTCGCGATGTTGTACGAATGATCATCTAGCTACAGGAAACCTCAGATGGCTTATGGCCCTTTAAACAGCCAGCTCTTCCTGCCCTGGCCGGGCAACTGCCCTCCCCCCAATCCATTTTCCTACATGCCCGCCTCCATAAACAACTGCCCGCTCTATAGTGTTCAAGTTAACTAACCTATTCCCGCGCAATGGCCCATTGTTGTAGAATAAGATAAAACTAAAATGTAAAAGGAACAGGAACATCAGCAAAAAACTGGATTTTGCATCCACACGCATCTGAACGCACCCTGTAGTGGAGTTTGCATCTGGTCAGCATCCTGTGCATCCCATGAATCTCGTTTTAAACTTCAGAAGCCAAAATGGACATGTAAATGTTGTCCGTTAGGGCTGAAAATTCATGTTTGTCTACGTAATTGTTAGATTAATCTTAAAATGAAACGGGTTTTTTGATTACATAACTTCAAAAAAATTGTCCCACAGAACGCAGCCAGAAGATGCAGGGTGCGCTGAAATGCAAATAACGCAAACTGATTTTTTTTGCTGATGAAACCGCCATCATAGCCCCACAGTACTTTGTTCATGTACTTGATTTCATGGAATACTGTAAATTCTGGCTTTTAATGAACTGGCCTGGACAGGACAGTTTACAATTGGCCAAGATTCTGAAATTAATAATAAACAAATATCTAGTGTCGTTTCAGAAGCTTGGTTTGCGTAGCACTGGAGATTTCGAAAGGTCCTGCCTGGTCCAGGCAGGCTGATTGAAAGCAATAGTTTACAGTACGTGTAACATATTCTTCATCGCGTCATCTTCAAAGTTTGTGAGTAGTTATTAGTGTTAGCTCTATTAGCTACACGATGTGTTGACATACAGATACCCACTTTGGTGATGTCTATGGGATAGCTTAGGGCCTGCCTACTGTGTTTGGGTTAGGTCTATCATGGGCTGTGGAGGAGGGGGCTTGGCACGAGTGTTTCTCGTTAAATAGTTTTCTCTCTTTTACGACTAGTTATAAACGATCATCTCATCTTGATCAATATACCACACAACCCACTCAATTAGTACTCACAGGAAGAAGTTGAGGGCCTGCTATAGTTCTGGGATTAGATTGACTAGGAGGGTGACTCAGTGGCTTAGTGTGAGAGGTGGTGGCGTTACAAAGTGCAGATGAGACTTGAGCGGGTAGTACTACAAGTGATAGTTATGGCTGATGACCAATTGATTATCACTCTGTTGAGAGATATTAGGAGTAGCTCAGTGGAAGTAAGTGGTATTTAGGATCAAAAAAAGAGTGGTGTTCAGAGTAAGAGGACAAATTGTATTAGAAGTTGAGCAACAAGAAACTTGAGAGAAAAAGAAAGAAGAAAGGAGAAAAAGGAGGAGGGGGGGAGAGGCAGATACAGAGGACAGGGGGTGAATCAAGTGGTCATGAGGTGTCACTTGTGACAACACTAATTTAACAGAGAGGAATGACAGTACAACAGTGATTACAGGGTCCAAAACACTGGTAGCTGAGGAGAGTGGGGGGTGGTCCGATTGTATGCTATGTGTATGAGTGTGAGTAAATAAATCCATTATGAGTAAGAGTATGAAATGGGAAAGGAAAGTAGGGTGGGAATGGATGGATGGAGCATAGTGAGCCAGAGGAAAGGAAAGAAGAAAGAAAATGAAGGAAGGCTAGCGAGAAATGGGATGAGAGAAGGGAGTGGGATAAGATAGGTAGCAGGAGGAATGAGATTTTTTGCATAGTGGTTAATTGAGTAGAACGGGTGCTAGATGTTGGTTTACTAAAAGTGAGCATGGTAGAAAACAAAGTTAAGACAGGAGTTGCTATAAGAGAAGGTATATGAGATTAATTTGGTTTTAGTGGAAGATGAAAAAACTGATTAGTATAGTATGAATAGGCACAATTAGGGTTCTGGAAAGAGGTGAAAGATGGCACTGGAGCACAACATGGAACATTTGTTAAAAAAGTGCTGCAATGAAGTTAGTTGGAGGGAGACTAGGCTACTGGTTGTATTTTTTAATTACGTGCTACTAGTAAAGGTAGCTAAAGAATGAACAGTGAAAACTTTGGTGAGAGTAAATAGGTATTGGGGAGGGCCATTAACAAAACTATGCTGTCTACAATACTTCCGTGAAATATGCATGACTATCTGTCTGGAATTTGTAACTGGGAACCCTTTGGACCTTGGCTCAAAACTTACCAACCATTAGCCAGTAGTCTACTATTTCTCCCCTTAAGCATTCCAACTGACCTTTTTATAATTCATGAAACCTCTTCCATTTCATCAAGTTGTAGTACTACAATTAGATTAATGATTTTACATGTGAGATGTGTGCACCGGTTAGTCCCTTCCTAGGTTTAAGGTTAAACTGAATTTCAGGCTGAAAATGTGTACCCTCCTCATAGCAAACACAAAAGCTTTCCAAGAAAGCAGCAAATTCCCAAATTTCATGCCCCAAGTAGCAAATAGTTTTCTTATATCTTTAGTGTTTGACCAGCTTAACATGCTCTGCAGAATGCAATTTTCCTCGTATTCTCCCTGACAGCACAACATGACTGAAGAATACTACAATCCATTTAGTAGAACAATGAGAGCCACTGAGGTAGGTAGTATAGTGTGGCTTTCTGAATGGTGAACCATTGAGATATCTGATTCCTGAGATAGTAGGGAACAATGAACAGCCCATAAAGGTAGAGGAAGTGGATGATTTAATTATAAGTGGGGTAAATCTGTCATGATACCACTCCTGTTTCCAGTGTCACAAATCGTGACTAAGCAAGGCAGATTTCACATGACTCATAGTTATGAGTCATAAGGTATGTTGGTTTTCACACTATGATGTCGCTTGACTCATAGCTTTTACATGACTACGCACTTGCGAG
>Ga0307513_10000706_pt1 | contig 48033 bp, 34 predicted proteins | sample 15_EM_MG_FD_202174 | JGI IMG/M metagenome (GOLD analysis project Ga0307513, IMG submission 202174) | Populus trichocarpa ectomycorrhiza microbial communities from riparian zone in the Pacific Northwest, United States - 15_EM | ecosystem: Host-associated > Plants > Roots > Unclassified | place...
ACTCCATGGAGTAGCATTTCTCGGGATCGTGGAGATACTTTCTACTGTGTTGGATATGGAGGAATGGGACGTCAATGCATACGATTGCATGGGGATGACGGCTCTCACCTGGGGATCTGGAAAAGGGCATGAGGGGGTAGTAAAGATGCTTTTGGAACGAGGCGACGTCAATCCCGGCCAGGCGGACACCAGATATGGCCAGACACCACTCTCGTGGGCGGCTGGGAACGGGCATGAGGGGGTAGTAAAGATGCTTTTGGAACGAGGCGACGTCAATCCCGACCAGGCGGACACCTTTTATGGCCGGACACCACTCTCGTGGGCGGCTGGGAACGGGCATGAGGGGGTAGTAAAGATCCTTTTGGAACGACGCGATGTCAATCCCGACCAGGTGGACACCTTTTCTGGCCGGACACCACTCTCGTGGGCGGCTTCGAACGGGCATGAGGGGGTAGTAAAGATGCTCTTGGAACGAGGCGACGTCAATCCCGACCAGGCGGACACCGAATTTGGCCGGACACCACTCTCGTGGGCGGCTGAAAACGGGCATGATGTGATTGTGAATATACTCATGGAACAGAAGAATGTCTGCACCCCCACGCCAGATAGCATGATCCAAACCCCACTGCGGTTAGTTCTCCCCGAAGGCCGTGATGGAGTTGCCAGGATCCTACATGAGCAGGCCAATCTCAATTGCGCCACAGTAGTTCGCGGTCGTCCGACATCCCTTCCACCCCCCACCCCCCCTCGTGACGAGTGTGCGGTAAAGACGCAATTCAGACCTCATGATCCGGACACCAACATGACGGACTTTGATCGCCAATCTGCGCCATCGGTTGTCTACAACGAACAGCCGCGATTACCTGATCTCAGGGATCCAGTTCATAACCCGGCAGACAGCGAGCCCTCACCTCAATCGCCCAGGCAGTCTCAACCTCTCTCCACCTGGCTCCTAAGGCTCCGCTTCCGCCCAAGGAAAAACAAAATCAATCCTAACAACACCTAACTAGTCCCTTATTTGCGGTCCACGAGACTTCTCTCCCTACCTCTCACTCTCCCCTTCGCTTTCGTTCTTCACATTCTTCTTTTCCCGTCCTGAGATATATTTTGTTCCATAGTTGCTTGCCATCGGGGGGGCGGCGCAGCCAAGAACCCCGCAAATTTAGACGTAAACCGCTATAATCAGCCTGTATATTCTAGTTTCTTCCGGCTCATCGCGATTTATCTGCTTTCTAGTTTATTTTTCTTCCGCCTCTCCCTTTCTTCTAGTTTTACTTAGACTTGATCCTATTTTCATGTTCCTTTTCCTTCGTTCCCGTTATTCATCATGTCACAATTTGCATCGTATTTTGTGGACACTAGTTGTATATTACAATACGCCCTTTATAAGCAATCGGGTAGGAATGGATTGTGAGCTAGAAACATTCGCCCGGGTTCCTAAGCAGTTAGTATAGTTCCTTCATGTAACTTATATTTTCCCCACGACCACCCCCGGGCTTTACCTATAATCGTACTCTAATACTTCTGCTATATGTCCGAAGGAGATCCCAGATCATTATCAACTTCAACCCTAACTCTAACTTATCGGAGATCGTTCTAATATCGGCGGGCGCTCTAGTGGTATGGTGCCGGTGGGCCTGAGAACACGATATCCCACGCGACCCCTACAAATGGGTCACATGCTAAGTGCCTCCTCTCATCGGAAATTGAAGGGGAAAAAAGAGCAAAAATCAAGTACAAACTGAAACTAACTACAGTATCTCAATGGCTCATTTTACGCAGTGTCCACAGCCAGTCCGGCTTTGAGAGCCTATCTGAAAGGGCGGGGCCGTTCTACCGATATCTGCTGGCTTTCGAGTGATAAGGTGTGAGGAAAGGCCAAGATTGGCTGTCGGTTGGGAGCGGGGATACGCTGCGCGGCATGATTATATGATGGTTCGAGGAACGCGCTGTGGCTTCGGGCATGTGTTTGTTTGTTGTGGAGGATAAATCGTATAAGGGTCAAACGGTCGGGGTAGGGTATAATCAGGAACTTCCATTAGCGCGTCATCTTCATCAAAACTCACTCACTAACCAAACATAAATCTATACGCGAATAATAAAAACATCTCAATGACTCAATCGCCAGCCACACCTACCGGTCTCTCCTTCATGAATAATACTATTTGCCTGCGTACTGCGAGGCTACAGATTGGTCTATGAGGTTTGCTTGGATGGTTGTTTTTATTTTATGGGCTGGGAAGGGTTACATTGTTAACTAGTTAGCTTGAAAGGAAAGCGGTGGTGTGTGGCTCCCGGGACATGAGTGATTGGTAATCACGGACTAGAAGGGCTCGTGGGGTTTCTATGCGGGGGACAAGGATAAGGAGAGGCAGCGAGGACTTGACTTTGTATCTACACACTCTCCGCTCTTTGGTTCTATAGTTTACAGTTTCCGTTCACCAGCTTTTTCTTTTGATCATCATCAACGAAAGTTTAACTCTTCCTATAGTCTGAGCGGCGATTTCCCACATATTATGGTCTGTTAAGCACTTTACCACGGTTCGATCATATCTCACTGTTTGTTTTTTTCTTTGCTAGGTTGGGGACTCTACCCGGAGATTATTTAGCTCCAGGCGAAAGTTGTCGTTTCGGCACCGATAATAATAATAAAGGAAAGATATGACAATAGACCCTTCCCTCTATCCTCCCGTCAGCCCCTCCATCTAGAACAAACGCAATCATTAAAGCTATTACCCCGTCTTCTCCCTAATCTGTCAGCTTTCTTTATCTCTCACAACTATCGACTTCCAAGAACTTTAAAATTTGAGTTTCGGGAAAGCATTCCGAAGGTAGCAGTGCGTGACAGTTTTGGAATCGTGCAGGCACCCGGGGGGGGGGGGGGTGGGCTGTTGCTTGGTCTTGGCGGGCGGGGGGGTGCGATCCTGGCAAGGTAGCTATCTTTTCACTTCTCTTTTTTTTCCATCACTGTACCAGGACACAACAGAAGGATAGCTTGGACTGTCGACAGACGAAGAAAAAATTGTGAAAAATGGACAAGAAGGGGAGGATCACTTGGGGACAACTGGAAAGGGTTGGGCTCTTTCCTTTTGCTGGGTTTGAATTGGGTGAAGAGTTTGCAATTAGCCAGAGGAAGTTGAATGGATTGTGAATTGGGAAACCTTTCCCTGGCAGGGTTGTTTTCTGTGATTTTCGGTAGCCCTTGGCTTCCTCGGCTTTAGAGAGTGGATAGATGCACAGCTGCCCGGTTTCTTTGTTTTTCAGTACTAGTACTCGTAATTTTCTAACCTTTGTAAACACAGCTGCTATTCAATAAGGGCAAAAATTCGGTCAGGGCCTCAGGATTTCGGTGATATGTAAGGGCAGTGGTGTTCATAAATACCAGAAAATTATGAGTACTGTTACGGTTGAAATTTGGCTTTCCTAACTTGCAGTTTGTTGCCTTATGCGAACAACTTAGACTAAATAGATAGCTCATCATGATCCTGGCTTGGGGAGGTGTCACGTTTCTGCAGGGGTGGCTGTTGCCTACTCTTGGCAGTCCGGGGACTCTATGAAAGTTAGTTTCTTTGACTTCTCTCACACTTCCCACCACCACAATGACGACAACGAGGATGGCGAGGAAGGGAACCTAGCATGACAGAGGAACCTTTGGATTATCAATGGAGGAAGGAGAAATTGATCCTGTGCCTAGTTAGTCGGTCAACCTGTAAGGTTGGTCTTTCTTGCGGTGGGATTTTTCTCACTTTTGTGTGGTTCTCTGGATTCGTTTTGCGAAGCAGTTTAGTGAACTTGAATTGATTATGACTTGTGTGGTTTTCCTTTCTAGTTGAGATTTCTCAAAAGTGACGGTTGTTTGCCCGCACTCCTCCCGTTCCGCGCAGTAGATACTGTTGCCCGGTTATTTTGTTTTGAGTATCATATGCTCGAGCTTATCATCCAATCATTTAATTTACCTGACAATTTTGCTTGGGGTTCCGTATGGCATCATTCATGGGTTAATGTGAGACAGGCTTATTTGGTGTTGCGGTGTGGTAAGATACTTTCATTTTCCGTTGCGAGCGTGGGGTCGTGCGCTACCGTGGAGGTGTCCTAATTTGCGGGGGCGTGGCGAGAGAGTGGGGGGGAAGATGAGTTTATGCTACCCATTGAATTGTGTTGTTTTTGTCTTTTGTGCTGTGTTGTGTGTGGCTGTGAGGTAGCTTAAGCGGGGAGATGGTGGATGTGATTACCTGGTTTGCTGTGCTGGGGTGGCTGGGGTGCGCCCTTTAGCGAGCGCAGTGTGGATAATGTATTAATGCCATCTGAGAGTGTGCTGCGGAGACTGAGGGGTGCTCGAGTACTTGCTCTTGCAAGTCCTTTGCCTTCGGGTGGTACGGGCGGTGCTGCACAATAAGGCACTCGTGCTTGAATACTCTACTGGCCTTCATTAGATGGGAGCTGGTTTCTGCGTATTCGGATAAGGGTTTTTCCGACCTCGTTACCGACCGCCTGATGCATATGAAACGCCACACATTTTCTCACCTTCCACCCTGGTTATTCATTGGCCAGGCAAAGCACAATCAATCGCCAGGGAGACCCGACCTCTAGCAGAGTAGCCAACCACCATACCGTAGTTCTATGCATCAATTAACAGATGCAAAGTAAGGGCTTAATTAACTATTTAGCAATTTAGGATGAATTGGTTCTCCACAGCATGATTGAAAGACGGCAAATTAATCGCCACGAGCGAAACGGGGGCACCTAGAAAATCCGAGATACCTATCCTCTCGTTAGATTGTTAGGCCACAGGGGATGAAATTCAGATTCGCGATTTTATAATATAAATAAGAGCGCTAGTGCAACTATTGTAAATTAAATTTAAAAATGTATAATAAGAGTGATACGGCATTATTGGAATTGACATCAAACTCCGGGCCTCATGCCCAATCTCCTGAAAAAGCCTTAGAGAGTGCTCGGGGATGGATCATCGAATAAGTATGGTGTGTCAGCGTTTGCTTATCCAATGCCTGGGGCGGCTCTGCGATGTTATGTACATCCGATCCCTGCCGAAACCGCGGATTGGGCCTTAATATACTGTATGTCTATTAGCTGCAATGAACAAAGCAAATCTAAATCTGGGGTTTCCAATCATTGCCTCCCTGTTCGGGGGTCGGCTTGGGAGAGCGATACCCCATGCGACCTCTTTAAATGAGTAATATGCTGCAGTACCTCTCTCGTCAAAAATGGAATAATAATAGTAATAAACTGCAACCGCAACTATTTCAATGACGCATTTTAGGGGGCGAACCGCAGCACTCTTTTCTCTACGGGTTAATAAAAGCTGATGCGAAGAAGCCTAATCATGCTCAAATCGGTCCGGCAGAAGCTGTTGCGTATTTTCATATTCAAAGGTCTAGGGAAGTCGGAGGGAAATCGTACAGGAGGAAAAAAAGGTTGCTCCGGATAAAGCCTCGTATTCGCTAGAACAGTTTTCTCAGTTTGTACCGGCGGAGGAGTCGATCAACAGCCCTGCAGTGAATCATTACGGTAATAAAGTGATATGGAGGTGGGGGTGACAGCGATGTTTCTTGCCGCGGGGACGAGGAGGACGGCTTTGTGCTGTAACCGTCCTAAAGGCCCATTTATCTACAGACGGCTGTCTAGGAGCATGGAGCGGGGCCGACCGCTACGGGGGGGCTTGACGGATGGAGGTGTGAGTGGAAGTGTTTGGGTAGGTAGCTGGTGTTTACCTATAGTACGAACGCGGCCGGTAGATAGATGTACTCCTATCTTTACCGTTGGTTAGTGGCGGGAGAGCGTTGAAGAGAACGAGGGAACTTCACCACTCCTAAGTTGTGCGCTAGGGATCGATTTTTTCTGTGGGAACTCTAGGCGATTCATTTGGTTGTTGTCGCCGTCCATCTGTTGATCCTTTAAGAATTGGTAGCTGCTCGGGGGGGGGGGGTCTTTGTGGGACATATCTCGCATCAGTTATGCAGCTGCATTATAGGGAAATGATTGGACAGGAATTGGTGCCACAACATGCTACATTGCCCCGCTTTTTTCAGCTGTGGTCACAGAACATCTGTGAACTCCCCTGGTCCCCTCACGAATCGCTGCACCGTTTCTCCATTCAACCAACATTTTGGGTAGGATACCGGTACCATGGCCCAAACTTCACATTCTGTCAGCATCGGCGACGGTAATGCCCACTGCGGAAATATAACAGGTAGCTTCAACACCAGCTTCTATAAGTCAGATGAGGACGCACAGATTATCCATTGGCTCTCTCCACTGGAGCCAAATAGCAGACACCAAAGCGTCCGCACCGACAGGCTCGGTGGTGTCGGGGATTGGTTTTTAGAAACGAGCGAGTTTCGGGAGTGGAGGGATGGTGAAGGTGGACCAGATAAGGCGGTCTTGGTTTGCTCCGGGAATCCCGGAGTGGGGAAGACATACCTGAGGTAAGAGGCAAGGTTATTTGGAAGGAGCGAATAACACTAACGGCCGGTAATACTAGTTCCTTGGTGATCGACAGCTTGTGTGATAGGGCGGAGGAGGAAAATATCGCCGTTGCAGGCTTGTACTGCGATTTCCTTGCCCAACAAGATCAGACAGTCAACAACGTCATAGGAGCTATTCTGAAGCAGGTAATAGGCAGGGGAGAGGTCACGGAGCATCTACGAAAGGCATATCAAAAAGCGAAAATGGAGTTTGGCGGTAGAGGACCTCAACTTCAGGATTTGAAGGGGATGTTGAGGACTGCAATTGCTTCGATACACAAGGTTTTCATCTGTGTCGATGCCTTAGACGAATGTTTACTGAAGTACCTACCGGATCTTCTCATGTCTCTGAGAGATATTGTTCGGGAGTCTCCTACTACGAAAATATTCTTCACCGGGAGGCCCCATGTCTGGGGAGATATTCAAAGATATTTCTCCAAGGCAATTGTAATACCCATCAGCCCTAAAACCAACGATATCCGGGATTATGTGGAGATGAGGTTGGACAGGGATTCCGAGCCAGAAGCGATGAGCAATAGTTTGCGGGCGGATATTGTGAGAGTTATCCTGGAGAAGATTTCTGATATGTGCGTGGGACCATTTAGCATGTCCCCCTATCAATAATGTATATTTACTAGAGATTGTGGTTAGATTCCTGCTTGTTTCACTCCAAATCGACGCCATTCTAGGAGAGGTGACCATTCGGCAGAGAAGAAAGAAACTTGAAGAGATGGCTCTTGGCGATGGGTTGAATGACGCATATACGGCAACTCTATCACGACTGAAAGCACAGAAGGGACAAAAGTCAGTACTGGGGATGAAGGTACTGATGTGGGTGTTGTATTCGGAGCGGCCATTACGATCCCAGGAGCTCTGCCATGCCTTGGGAGTGGAGATAGGATCTGCGGATCCGGATCCGGAAAACGTTCCTGCCTTACGGACGCTCCTATCATCTTGTCTGGGCCTTGTCACAGTCGAGGCGTCTTCATCGACAGTCCGACTGGTGCACTTTACTCTTCGGGAGCATCTCTCTCGTGATCCGACTCTATTCCAGAGTCCTCACTCAACAATTGCCGAGGTTTGCTTGACATACCTCAATTTTGGATGCATCAGGGATCTTTCTCTAACTCTTCGCTCGGCCCCCGCAACAACTCCACTTTTAGAATATGCTTCTGTCTACTGGGGCACTCATTCAAGACAGGGGATGACGGAAATTATCAAAATACTTGCGCTGAAGCTTCTCGATAGATTTGATGAGCATAAATCTGCTCAACTACTATTATGGCGCTATATTCCACATCGCGGTGAGGCCCCGTACTTTGCCGGACCGGGAGGACCCACAGGATTTTCGGGACTCCACGGAGTCGCATTCCTGGGAATTGTGGAGATAATGCCTAGTGTATTGGAGATGAAGGTATGGGACGTTAATGAGTATGATTGCATGGGGATGACGGCTCTCACATGGGCATCATTTAGAGGGCACGAGGAAGTCGTAAAGAAGCTTTTGGAAGGGGAGGACATCAATCCCGACCAGCAAGACACCGAATATGGCCGGACAGCGCTCTTGTGGGCGGCTAAGAACGGGCATGAGGGGGTAGTAAAGATGCTTTTGGAACGAGACGACGTCAATCCCGACCAGCAGGACACCGAATATGGCCGGACAGCACTCTCGTGGGCGGCTAAGAACGGGCATGAGGGGGTAGTAAAGATGCTTTTGCAACGAGAGGACGTCAATCCCGACCAGGCGGACACCATTCATGGCCGGACAGCTCTCTTGTGGGCGGCTAAGAACGGGCATGAGGGGGTAGTAAAGATGCTTTTGCAACGAGAGGATGTCAATCCCGACTGGGCGGGAAACTCCGGCCTGACACCACTCTTGTGGGCGGCTAAGAACGGGCATGAGGGGGTAGTAAAGGTGCTTTTGCAACGAGAGGACGTCAATCCCGACCGGGCGGGCATCTATGGCCTGACACCACTCTCGTGGGCCGCTGGGAACGGGTATGAGGGTGTAGTAAAGATGCTTTTGGAACGAGACGACGTCAATCCCGACCAGGCAGACATCGAATATGGCCGGACACCACTCTCGTGGACGGCTGGGAACGGGCATGAGGGGGTAGTAAAGATGCTTTTGCAACGAGACGACGTCAATCCCGACCAGGTAGACATCGAATATGGCCGGATACCACTCTCGTGGGCGGCTGAGAACGGGCATGAGGGGGTAGTAAAGATGCTTTTGCAACGAGACGACGTCAATCCCGACCGGGCGAGCAACGATGGCTGGACACCACTCTCGTTGGCGGCTGAGAAAGGGCATGAGGGGGTAGTAAAGATGATTATGCAATGGAAAGATGGACGCACCGCCATGCCGGATAACATGAACAAAGCTTCACAGCCGTCGGCTCCCTCCGAGAACATGATGGAGCTGCGAGGATCCTACGCTACCGGGACACTGTCAGTTGCACGGCAGCGGATCCCGGAGGTCCGATATTCCTCCCACCCTCCCCTCTATGGGGCGAATGTGTGGTGCACATACAAATCAAATCTTACTATCTAAAGACCAGCATGATAGACTCTAATGGCTAACCTACAACCTCGCTAATAGCACACCATGAACGCCTAAACTTATTAGACCCTGAGGATTCTGTTTCCAAAACCGCAGATACTTCTCTCTCAGCTCAATTACCTAGGCGCCTCCACCTCTTTCTATCTGGCTCCTAGAGATTTGCTCCCGTCCAAGGAAAATCAAGGCCCATCTTAGAAACACTAACAAATCCCTCCATTTTCCGTCGACCTGTGATTTATCACCGCCTCACTCATGCTCCTCTTTGATTTCGCCCTTCATATACTTCCTTTCTCGTTATTAGATATATTCTTACTATATCGGTAGTCGCTACGGGGAGACAGGTACAGCAAGGGCCTCCATCCATCTATATGTAAACTGGCTTTAATCACTCCCTTTTTTCTATTTTCTGCGGAATTTGCTATTTCCCACTCTTGTGTTTTCACTCTTCTCTGCTTGTTCCTTCCATTAGAATTCCCGTTATTGTTATTGTTATTGTTCATTCCTGTTATTCGTTATTTTGGAATTTGTTTTAGGCCTTGTAGACAGTGGTGTATAATATGGTATATTACCGCCCGTTAAAAGCAATTAGGCAGGAATAGATTGTAAACTAGAAGATATCCACCCTGATTTTGTAAGCAGTTGATCAATCTCCTCTGAGTAATTTCTCATTACTGTCAAGCGGCAGTGTTCTCAGCCGTCCGGGGCCCCGTAGGGCCCGGCGGGGGACTGCCAAGACCCCCGGACGAGACGGGACGGCAAAATGTAGTCCGCCCTCGTCCTTAAAATCTCAGGACGGCCGTCATTAGCAAGGACGACGAGCCCCACGACCTTAGACAACTTCTGCCAGGGGACGGCAGGTAACTACATAGGACCGCCGGGGACGGTGGGGGACGGCAAGGGTCGGCGGAAAACAGCGGAAGACGGCCGGGGACGACGGGGGACGACGGGGGACGACACAATGTCGTCCGTCCTGGTCCTTGGCTCTTACCTGTCGGGCAAGTTCAGGAAAAGACGGGACGGGACGATGAAATGTCGTCCGTCCTCGCCCTGGCCCAGGACGGACGAACTGCCCCTTTGCGAACACTGTCAAGCGGTCTCCAGTGGTCCCCTCTACTGACTATCGTACTCTGATACTGGTTCTGCTATATGCGATCGGGAGGACTTCTCAAACGGGTGAAATCAGTGTTCCCAACCGTCCCGTCCGGACGCCAGGGCCCTGGCGTCCTATAGTCCCGTCCACGGCGTCCGTCTTTTGTAAAGACCTCAGGACGGTAGGTTGACGGGCGGGCCCTGCAGTCTTTTTTGGAAATGGTAACTTCCGGTAGGTACCTACCGTCCTGACTAAGGACGGGCGTCACCTGTAGGTTACCTACCGTCCTGCATAATGACGGGCGTTACCTGTAGGTTACCTACCGTCCTGCATAATGACGGGCGTCCCTTGTAGGTCGAGGAAGTGGAATGGGGTCGGGGTGCTCAGAACCAGGACCGGATATCACTGGAAGCATTGGTTGATTGATAGCGAAATTTGATACATAATAGTAGAGCCTAAGCTTCTCTTCATTAGAATAAAAATGTTTCACATCTTGATAACACTTACCTAATGCTCATGAAATTCGAAAATGAAACATAAACTAAGACACCTATAGGGCCCGGCCGTCCGTCCCGGGCATAGGTCAGGACGGACTGCAATTGGGCGTCCGTCCCGTCCGAAGGTCTCAAACTTGGCGTCCGTCCCGTCCTAGGCTAAAGACGGACGGACTGGACGCTTGGGAACACTGGGTGAAATACAACCGTAAACCTGACCTGCCGGATATCCTCTAACGCCGGTGAGTGGTCTGGTGGCACCAATAGGATGCCGGGGGCGGTGGTTCTGTGCTACTCGTAGTTAAGCTAGATTTACAAATGTATGAGAGGGTGAGTTGGCTTGCCCTTTTGGGAATATTTGCGGTGTACGATAACGGGTGTATCAAACTCAGGTGCACGCTTCATTCTTCGTGCTCCAACTGTTTTATCCGGGGCACTTTAGTTTACTAGTTAGTATTGGTATCGTTGGGGTGTGGGAAGGAGTGAATTGAGTCCTATTTCCCAGGTTTAAATATGCTAACTCAATAGGAAATAATAAATTAGTAAGATGCATGGTTCATGCTCAAGGTGTTGTGAATCACCGGCGCTTTGATTGATAGCCAAATCTGGATATCTCAAGAACCACGACTACATCTCTGGAATTCATCACTTCTCGCATAAAGGACAAACACGAATAATCTGGAAAAAGGAGACCCAAGTAGGAGCTGGGTGCGTACTGAAGAAGTGTGTAAGAAGAGAAGGGAAGGGAAGAAGAAGCGGTAGGAATGGAAGAGAGATGAAGCGGAGGAAATGGAGAGAATGGACGTGAAGCGGTCAGGGGAGGTTGGAGAGAGGGAGAAGGGGTGCTGCGAATGTTATCGTAGGGAAAGACGGTCTAGGAAAGGAAGAAGTTAGAATGTAAAAGTTTTCTGAGTTATGTATTTAAGGACATTAGTTTTCCTCCTGAGTACGACGATAGAATCAACATCAAGGCTTTCTCCTCCATAATCTCTCCTCCTTCCATGCAGATAATCTTTTGTTTTTCTTTACAACGCCGGCTATATACGTTCGCCACAATACAATGAGAGTGATTGCCCAAATCCTACAACATAGAAACAGGAATCCAGGAAAAGCGCACGAAATATAGGGTATCGGCAGAGCGAAGGAACATCTTGGGGGTCCAGTAGGCGTCTACTCACATTGTCCGCTTGGGTTCATACCATATCTATCAGCTCAGACAGGCTTATGTTAGCAACCAGGCTTGCAGTTAACCTACGGCGAGGCGTGGGAAAAAGTGGAGTTCGCGCCGGCCGTTTGACAACCACAGCCACCAACTAACTCTTGCTTTATAAGAGAGAATGACTGCACCTATACCAATGAAACTTATTTAAAATGAATGTTTACATCCTCTCCAGAGTGATAAACTCTCGTCTTCTGCTATTATTAGAGAAAGGCATTTTGTCGCTGAGGAGAAAAGTGTTGGGAAAGCGGTTGTATTAATTACTATTTCCCTGTGTGCCAAGCCTCAGTGTGAACTCCACTTTTTCCGAGGACTGCCTGCAAGCCGCTGGCAATGATCACTTTTTGTATTGGAGGAGTTTTTTTACTCATGATTATCTAATAATAGTTTTCAAACCCACACTTCTGGCTTTTAGCTGTGATTGTAGTGAAGGCATAAAGACTTGGATTCCGGAAGGGCATACGGGGCGAAAGATTTTCGGGGAAGAAGTATCTCCCTCTATTCGGTACCTCCTGTGTGACTACACTGTAACACTACAAGCTGCGGCAAACGAGTAAATCTAGATCTGGGTTTCCAATCATTACTTCTCTATCTAGAAATGAACTTGAGAGCATGATGCTCTATGCGACCCCTTTAAATGGATAATCCGCGGTAATACTCCTCTCATAAAACAAGGGGAAAAAAGGGAAAAATTACAATCTTCAACTGAAACTATTTCACTGGTTCATTTCACAAGTGGATTGTAGAGCTCTCTTCCCGACAGGTCAATAGGCGCTGGTTCGGAGGGGCGTAACCATGCATAAGCCAGCCTGGGAGAGGCGTCATTATATAGGGAGTATTTCATATTTCAATGTGTAGAGAATTAGGAGGGAAAGCTTGTAGAAAGAGATGGGTTCTAAAAGATTACCTTGTACCGTAACCGTCCCAAGTGCCCGCTTACCTACAGACGGCTGTCTAGCGGCTCGAGGCTGTGCGGACTGTCGAGAGGGGGTCAACGGTTGGAGGGGTGTGGAGGTGTTTGGGCAAGCAGTTGGTGTTTACCTACACTGCTGTAGGGTTGCCCGCGATGGTCAGGTGGGATTTACAAATGCCTCCAAGGCAAGGTCACGTTTTGACCGTCGAGCTATGATATTATTATACAAGAATTTAGGACGGTAGAAAAAAAGTAGGGTCTGTTTGGCCCAGGGTTCCGAATAGTCCGACCGGTCAAGTCTTGGAGGCGGGACCGGGCTGGCCAGTCCTGGTGATAGAGATGACTGGACCCGACTAACTTGGGTGGTCCGGTCCGGTTTGAACTGGTCCCAGACCAGTCTTTATAAAAGATCGCATGAGTCTGAATGGCACCAAGCCCAACACTCGCTAAGAATCGAAGTATAGCTATACTAGGATCTTAAAGTCGCTTGTCGCGCTATAAATCAACAGCCCCTCAATACAAGTTGATAGAATATCCTGGAGAGGATAATATGCGGTGGAAATACGATTACCTGATGGATAAGTTGCATCCAATACCGGTATTGTGGCATGTGGTCATGTAATATCACTCACTTTGTGAACCAAAAATGGTTCGATACTCAAGAACCTATTTCGACCACCCCTAATCTAAGCGAGGCACTATCTCCACCATATAATTCATGGAAACAATAAGTTTAATTAAGAAAAGCTTTATTTGAACGTAATATATAGTGATAAAAATAGCATATCCAATTGCTTGGCAGGCCTGGTCAGACCGGTCTTGGTCAAGTCAGTTTCCATAATCCTGACTGTCCAGTCGGTCTAATTTCCACCATTGGACTGGACTTGACTTTCGACCTGACTAGCTAGTCCAGTCCAGTCTTCCGCCGACCATTCGGAACCCTGGTTTGGCCTGAGATCTTTGCAAAATTTGTGTGGCAACAAACCATGGTTGGGGAAACCTCATCACCTGTCAGAAACGGTCAAAATTGGTGCTGGTTGCTACAAACTACTGTTTGTAATTCACATCAAAAAGTCCTGGAGTTATCATACAAACAATGGTTTGGATGTCTAGAGGCCTCACGACAAACGTCTGCTTTGTAATATCTTTTTTGCACGGTCTATCGGCCAATGATGCTAGTTGTGGGGCCACCGCCATCCTTTTATCACCCAAATTTTAGGACTAGAAGGTTAGGCCAAAGGGCTAAATCATGGAAACCTCCTGTTACCACGGTCCTGCGGTCGCGGGTAATGGACTGCACTGCGACATGCGGCAACCCAGCTTGGGGGACGCTAGGGATTTGCATATGGGCCAGCCAGGGCTCGTGATTAACAGTGAGGTTCGAGTCATCACAAGTGGAAGTCTACTTCACAGTACTTTCCTGTTGCAGAGGAAGGTTTTCCTTTACAGCCACCGCACCGTAGTGATAGCGTAGGGCGAAGGTTTTACACTTCGATGCCAAAACGATCGACGACGAGTGACGAACGGTGAAACGAAACTAAAAAAAAACACCAAGGAACTCGCACTTAGATGATCGCACTCAGGAGCGGGGAAAACCCTTCACTAACTCAACAACAACAGTCTCTCGCTCAATGAAACCCACCGATACTCAATGCCCTAACCTCTAACTAATTAAGGGTGATCACAGGAGTATATATCAATCACAAAGCCATCATATCCATACATGTGGAACCACACTACTCCATGTGAGTCTCTCCCTCCCCCGTGAGCACTCCCGGCTAACTAAATAAAAAACAAACACTTTCCCACCTCCGGGCTTCCAGCTCTTTTCGGCTGATCTTATAGTACTTCTGCTTTTCTCCAGGCCTCCCCGAAAGCCGCACCATCCCAAAACTATCCCTCATTCCTGCATTCGCAATGGTTTCCTGAACGTATGAACCAAATGCCCCAAGCCAAAGCCATATGCCCAAATCCTCAGCGCATATCCGAAGGGACTCTCGGAAGCTATCTGAACAAAGTAAGTATCGTGAGTATGGCGAGCAGCATTTTCCCGATCGGCGGCCTATGTTAATAGAATCCATGGAGGGCCTACTGAGAAATACCCTGGCTACCCCTTCATGCGCACTCTTGGCGGCCAATGAGACCGCCGTTCTGCCATCTCCCGTGCCCGGTATTTCGGGTTGAGCATTCTTTTGCTCTGGGAGTAGTTTTACTACTCCTTTCCGCCAATACCTTGCGGCCCATATGAGTGGTGTCAGACCCGTACTACCTCTTTCCCCCACATCCCACCTCCACCCCCATCTCCACCAAACTACCCGTAACTTCGGCAATGCCTAAATATGATATACAGTGTAGTGGAGAAAATTGTTTTTTGTGATTAGGGGGTCGCTGGCCTGTTGGCTGAAGGTAATTTGGCGAATGGGTAATTGTGTTATTGATCAAGAAACCTGACTACGAGGTGTATTGAGCGATCTGGGAGCTCAATTCTCATGTGTCATCTACGATAATACCTTAGGAGGTGTTTGTGTTGAAGGTCACCAGAGGGGCTGGCTGAAAGATCTCTACTTGCCGGAAAGATACCGGTACATCAACAAAGTGTCCTCTATTTTCGGGCCAGGTTTATTAAAAAAGTCGGAGTACTCTTTTAGGGCGAATCTGATTATCCTGGTAGTTGAGGACCTCTTATTGACTGCACAAGCCCTTGGTCACAGCCATCCTAACACTGTCGAAATCAAAGGAACATTGCTGGTATGATATTAATTTCAGTATCTTATCTCGACCGCTAGGGCATGATATTTAGAGATACCGGTAGGAATCTAGACACTAATACGTTAGCTCATAGCTTTTACATATTTTTGCAACCTTCCTTGTTCTTTGCTTGCATTTCTAAAATTGTTTAGGAAATGGTCTTCAGAATTTCCTCCAAGCTGGAGTTCACCACGTGATGTATTGTATCACCGTTTAGTTTCGTTCGTGAGGATCAAAGGATATCATTCTTAGAGGGCATCGCAGATACAACCTCTACTCTCCCGGCAAGATATTTCCCCATTTCACCGCGGGTATTCTCTAATGCGGCCACAAATATCCGAGCTCTTGGGGATTTGTATAGAATTTGTCTCAGTGGGTCGAGCAGCTTTGCCCGATACTGGGTTACTGATTCATCGAAAACGTCGGTGCATATCAAGGTGGGCTGCTGGGCCAAGATATCAGGTAAAACCTCAAGGTTTCCACCAGTCCAAATTTTAAATCCCCGTTACCTTTTCCGGTCTCACACCCGACAGCAACCTATCGCCAGTTTCATTGACAGCTGGACAGCAGTAGACGACTTCACAAGCTGCTCGGATACCCCCATAATTCGGACGACTAGGCTTGAACGGGAAAGTTTCCTATGGCAATCTGGATACCGTGTCGCAACGTAAGAGATCAGGCGATGTTTTCTCACAGAAAATGAACAAATTAGCATCTGTCCAACTGGGGGGGCACGGGCGGTGTCCGAGTGGTTTGTGGAGTCGTCTAGTTCAATCATCTTGTTATCATTCACACTACTTCCTCTAGTCAGATAATACTCATTCGTGGTTTCCCGCCCTTCGTCCTTTTATTTTACATTCCACTCTTGTCGAATTCCTGCCCCCGTTTCTCACACTTGCCGCTCGCCAGCCTACTGCCAAGAAGCCCTTTTCACTGGCTGTGGTATCTAACGGCCTTGTACCCCCAAGTAGGTAAATAGATTAGTTATCCTTTTGGAGAACTAGTGCCAATAGCGCCTCTCCCAACCCCTCCAAAGACTACAAATCTTGATCAGAATGTTCAGTCGTTCCCTAGTACAAGATATCTACATCTAAAGTGCAAAAGAAGCCAACACAGCTCTTAGTATGAGAGCAATTTTTACTCTACGGTGGAGACCCCCTATATATTCGGTCAGGATGAAACACTGTGCTATGAAAGTGGTCCAACTGTCCGGAGGGATGACAATCGGCTTAAGGCAGGGAAGTATCTCCTTATTGTTGTTAGATGGATATGCTTGGGTTTGTTACTGGAGTGGGAAGGGCAGTTCGGGAGATATGCAGACAGAACGGATACGGGAGAATCTTCTATAAAAGTCTTTATCCGCAATGTTCTTTCCTTTGTTGTCACGGGAGTGTGCGGAGGAATGGGGGACATGTGGCAGACACAGAGATAGGTGTGGTGACCCTTGGGAGGATCAAGAAATTGTGTTATGTTTTATTTATACACTTGTCTCCCCCGATAGTTTGATTTTAGTTAGTTAGAGAAGTAGAGCAGAGTTGAGAGTGAGAGCGAATGAATGAAGTATTACAAGCGGAAAACTTACGTTCCATATCCTTCCTCCAAAGTGCCTGGGTTCTAGGTGAAATCTTTTAGTCTTTGGCTCCTTCCGTGCGACCCTCATTTTACTACATTGACACTTAATACTGCTGGTTCCCTCATTGTCAACAATGTTCCTTCGCTGGTCCATGAGGGATCTGCGCTCCTGAGACTTCCAACACAAGGTTTCGTGATACAATATGTGATCGAGATTACAAGTGCTATAACTAGTCCTCCCAATTGGACTGTCAGAATTCTCTGGGATCTGACCTATCCCACCTATAGGCAATAGGCTTAGTACAGTGCCAGCTTCCCGATAGGACGACCCACTCTTGGCAAGCAGCCATGCTGTGTTTACGGCAAAAATTCACAGCTAATGCTCGCCGATTACCAAATATGATTGGGGGACAAAATTAGCTGCACACCAACGATCGAGAGCAATGCAGCCCTCCTGATCACCGCGCATCTCCAACTCCACCTGAAGATATTTCCCTAGATCGATTTCTAATATCTTTTCTACTTTGTATTTACTTTTTTTGTTGTGTTTCTTTTTTCCCTGGCTTTCATGATTGTAGGGTTGGTGGGGAGTGCTGTTGTCATTACCGAAGTTTTTTCCAGTTTCTTAGCTATAAATGTTTTCAAATTATAAAATAAATAACATTAAAACACGGGGGCACTTTCACTTTAATTTAATATAATTCCTGCCGAAGAATCAAAATGCAGGAAAGAATGGAAAGATAGGAGCATGGTGGTCACCCTAGAGCTAAATTGCTATCACTTTGTTGGTTCTGTATGGTACCCCACCTTGTGCGATTGCTGAGGAAGCAATAGACGAATGTAAATCAAGGAAGCAGGGGTTGAAGGAGGTAGGGAATCGAGATACACTTAAAGCGATCTGTTCTCAATGCTATTCACCGCGTATATCGGCGCCTATCAGGCTGAATAGGTTTTGGTAGGCCGATCGAATTCGGCCCATGAGCGGCCCGGCCCGCTGGTACAAGTACATGTACTCGTTTTAGGCAAGAAGTACTGTGCATCGTATCTAGAAGAATGGAAATCAGGTTACAAGTATCCGGAAGGAGAGGGGTCCATTTTGTATGGGTGCTCAGGTAATTACAGGGGTTTTTCCATACAATTTTCTGATCCTTGGTTCTGGATACTGCTTGCCTGAGACGAGTAACACCGGGCACAATGGGAGACCCTGCCATTACGGTAGTTCGATAGCGTCTATGAGAGCGTAATATCACTGTAGTATTTTTCATTGAAGGATGCGGGGGGGTGCTTATTATTGTCACTTGTTAGGAGGGGCCACATTTCTGGCAGCCTTGGATTTATGGAGTGCGCACTGGGCCAGCAGATTATCCAGATGGTGAAGGAAACCAACATTCCGACGGTAAAGATCGGGGAGAGAATTGCTAACTTTACGGTCATTCAAGCCAAAAAGTGCAGCAAACACTTATATAGTATTTCCGTCCTACCACTTGTGGCTGGTTACATGGTGCGAAACGGCAATTACCTGACTACTGCTCTTAAGTGCAATGGATTCATTGAACGACACCAATACTACTGTTCAACCTTCCTCTGGATCCTTAAGCCTGTGGCATGTGTTGGCGCCCCAGGCGAGAATGATGGTTGAGGGAGGATGAGGAGAACGGGAGCTAGATGTTCTTTTTTTGTGTTTTTTTTCCATTGGCGGTCAGGACATTCCAGCCCATTTTAAAATCTATAAACTTGAACGCAGCCTACGGTATTAAAGGATAGTTGCAAACACTTTCTTGACCTCTGCCAACGATAACAGAGTCCAGACAGGCGAACCCCGAAGTCAATTTCAAAATGCCATCAAAGCAGAGAGCTCTGCCGATTTACCAATGAATAATAACAACCCCGCCAGCTGTTTAGACCACCAAGGAGATGATAATCCTTTGAAAGGGCAACAAATGCAGCCAAACCAAGCGGCCAATCATCCGATAGTGTACCTCACCACGATGTGACAGAGGCTCATGAACTAATACATGGGTCTCATGAGGACCCCCTGTTGAAGAGAATAATTGAAATTGTGATAGCTAACTTTTACCCAAAAGCAACTTGATTTGTGATCTGAAAGAAATGGTGCTGCCCAAACGAAGAGCCTCAAAAACAGAGCAATAGTAGGGCAAACAGTAAGAGAAATGTTATTATACGCTGAGGAAATTAACTGCGCATCAGCGAACATGGGAGACTCCAGTCATGATAACAGCACTTCTCCGCCAACCCCAATACCACCAAAACCAGAAAAAAAAAGAAGAAAAACGCAAATCCACAGGAGAATGCACAGTAGAGACTAATATCTGATCTGGAGAAAAGTAACCGAACATTTGATGCTACAACGTTCCACAACATACCATCGCAACCCCGCCCCTCACCCCTCACACATAATACCTTTCACACAAGAAAAAAATCTCCAAAATAAAATACATGATGCACAAGGTGCTAAATAATACAATATGTTTATTTTATTTTAAAAATAATTTTTGGTTGTGGTGTTGGAGGTGATTTGTTGCGTTGGGTGTGATAAAGAAGTGCTAGCCGTTGCACCGCGACGCTCTGTTACATTTTCTAAGAGACAATACAGAGCGATGAGGAGTGTTGCGTTGTCATTAATCCTCGGTGCGCGGTTAATTTTGTCCACATAATAAGCTAAATGATAAAAGTTAAATGGACGCATTCGAGACTAAAGACCTTAAAGAGAAAGAAAGGACATGAAAGAGACATTAATGCTAGTGGGGGTGAAGTGACATAAAATTATTATTTTTTACTAGCTGACATTCTCTTCGGGCTTGCTGTAGACTCTGGCCTCTTCTCCCTTCCTAACTATCCATGTAAAATCAATCTAATCCTAAATCAACTCGGCAAAAGTTGGACACCTCCCCTCCCCAAATTCCAATTCGGAGTTACTCTCCCCACGAAAGGTAAGGCTCTTTAAATGGGACGCACACCCTTGGTCTATATTTCCTCCCTCCTCTCCTCTTCCCTCCTTCTATCCCTATTCCTCTTCGCCCAACCCCTCGCCTTCCTAGATATCTCCGTCTCTTCTATCTCGGAACAAATCTTGCCTCCCTCTACTATCGGTCTCAATAAAGCACTTTTCCTCTCGGTACGACACACTTACCCTTCCCTCCTAGTTCTGTGCCCGTACTAAAGGGAAATGATTGGATAGAAACTGTGCCACAACAAGCCACATCGCCCGGCTTTCTTCTGCTCTGGTCACCAAATATTTATAAACGACACTCTTGCCCCTTACAAATCGCTGCGCCATTTCTACATTCAACCAAAATTTTGGAAAGAATACCGATATCATGTCCCAAAGTTCACACTCGACCAGCATCAGCTATGCGAACACCAACTGCGGGAACATAACCGGTAGTTTCAACAACTTGTACATGTCCGACGATGACGAACAGATTATGCGTTGGCTCTCACCGCTAGAGCCGAATAATAGACACCAAGGCGTGCGCACCGACCGGCTCCGTGGCGTAGGGGATTGGTTTCTGCAGACGAGTGAGTGGCGGGAGTGGCGGGGTGGTAAAGGTGGGGCTGAGCAGGCTGTCTTGTTTTGCTCCGGGAATCCAGGTGTGGGAAAGACATATCTGAGGTAAGAGGCAGGATTCTTTGGAAGAAGCGAGTTCCACTAACGACCGGTAATACCAGTTCCTTGGTGATCGACAGCCTGTGTGATAAGGCGGAGGAGGAAAATATCGCCGTTGCAGGCTTGTACTGCGATTTCCTTGCCCAACAAACGCAGACAGTCAACCACATCATAGGAGCTATTCTGAAGCAGCTAATAGGAAGAGGGGAGGTCACGGAGGATCTACGGAAGGCGTTTCAACAAGCGAAAAGGGAGTTTGGCGGTAGAGGGCCGCAACTTGCCGATTTGATGAGGATGCTGAGGACTGCTATTCTTTTAATACCCCAGGTCTTCATCTGTGTCGATGCCTTGGACGAATGTTTACCGAAGCACCTACCGGAGCTTCTCGGGTCTCTGAGAGATATCGCCCGGGAGTCTCCTACTACGAAAATCTTCCTAACTGGGAGACCCCATGTCTGGGAAGATATTCAAAGACACTTCTCCAAGGCGATTGTGATACCTATCAGCCCTAACACGAATGATATCAGGGATTATGTGAAGATGAGGTTAGACCGGGATTCCGAACCAGAGGCCATGAGCAATGATTTACGGGCAGATATCGAGACAGCTATTGTGGAAAATATTTCTGATATGTGCGTTGGAGTATTTCGCATTCCCATTCTGACAATGATGCATCCTTACTAACAATTGTGTGTGCTGCAGATTCCTCCTGGTTTCGCTCAATATCGACGCCATTCTGGGAGAGGTGACAATTCGTCAGAGGAGAAAGAAACTTGAAGAGATAACACAAGGACATGGGTTGAGTGACGTCTACACGGCAACTCTAAGGCGACTGAAAGCTCAGAAGGGATATAAATCAGTACTCGGGATGAAGGTCCTGACGTGGGTGTTGTATTCGGAGAGGCCATTACTAACTCAGGAGCTCTGCCATGCCTTGGGGGTCGAGATAGGATCAGCGGATCTGGATCCTGAAAATGTTCCTGCCTTACGGACACTCCTATCATCTTGTCTGGGCCTTGTCACAGTCGAGTCTTCTTCATCCACAGTCCGACTGGTGCACTCCACTCTTCAGGAGCATCTCTCTCATGATCCTACACTATTTCATAGTCCACACTCAACAATTGCCGAGGTTTGTTTGACATACCTCGATTTTGGATGCATCAAGGACCTTTCGCCCACTCTTCGCTCGGCCCCCACAACGACCCCATTTCTAGAATATGCTTCTTTTTACTGGGGCAGGCATACCACATGGGGGATGACCGAGAATATCAAAATTCTCGCACTGAAGCTTCTCGATAGATTTGGTGAGCATATATCTGCTAAGCTCCTATTATTGAAGGATAATGGAGATCGTGGCGGGGAGCTGTACTTTCACGGAGCGAGACGACCCACGGGATTTTCAGGACTCCACGGAGCAGCGTTTCTCGGAATCGGGAGGATAGTTTCTACAGTATTGGAGATGAAGGAATGGGACGTTAATGCCGACGATTGCATGGGCATGACGGCTCTCACTTGGGCATCCGGAAGAGGGCACGAGGAGGTTGTAAAGATCCTTTTGGAACGAGAGGACCTTAATCCCGACAAGCCGGACACCAAACGTGGCCAGACACCACTCTCGCGAGCGGCTATGTCTGGGCATGAGGGGGTTGTAAAGATGCTTTTGGAACGAGACGACGTCAATCCCAACATGGCAGACACGGACAATGGCCGTACACCGCTCTCGCGGGCGGCTGGGAATGGCCATGAGGGGGTGGTAATGATGCTTCTGGAACGAGGTGACATCAATCCCGACCTGGCGGACACCTTTTTTGGCCAGGGGCCACTCGCGTGGGCGGCTAAGGGCGGGCATGAGGGAATAGTAAAGATGCTTTTGGAACGAGACGACGTTAATCCCGACCGAGCAGACACCAGGTTTGGCCGGACACCACTCTCGTTGGCGGCCATGGTCGGGCATGAGGGAATAGTAAAGATGCTTTTGGAACGAGGCGACGTCAATCCCGACCGGGTGGACACTAAGTTTGGCCGGACACCACTCTCATGGGCGGCTAAGGAAGGTCGTGATGGGATTGTAAAGATACTGAAGGAACGAAAAGATGTCTGCACTCCTATGCCAGATAGCACGAACCAAACGTCACAGCGACTCCCCAAAGAACCTGATGGAGTTGCAAGGATCTGGCCGCCGGTGGCCAATATTCATTGCGGCGCAGTACACCCCGGTGGCCCGACATCTGTCGCACGCTCCATTGTGCCTCGGGGCGAATGTGTAGTCGAGCCGCAATTCACATCTCATAATCCGGGTACCGGCGCTATGGACATTGATGGCCAACCTACGCTCCTAAAAGGTGCCCACAATGAGCAGCCCAGGTTACCGGACTTCCGGGATTCCGTTCCTAAGCCCACAGACATTGGCCTCCCAGTCCCATCACCCAGGAAGTCTCAATCTCTCTCCATCTGGCTCTTAAGGCTCTGCAGCCGCCCAAGGAAAAATAAGACTAAACTTAGCCGCACCTAACCAATCCCTTATACGCGGTCCAGGAGAGCTCTCTCACCCCCTCCTATTCACCCATTCGCTCTGGTTCTTCACATCCTTCCCTTCTCGTTGTTGGATCTATTTTTGTTCCATGGCTGCTCACCATGTGGGGGGCAGTACATCCAAGATTTCTGTATATTTATATGTGGGCGGCTTTGATCAGTCTGTATTTTCCCGTTTCTTCTAGCTATATGCGATTTATCTGCTTCGTGATTAATTTTCTTTGCCTTTTCCTTCTCCTCGAGTCCTATTTTCAAGTTTCCTCTACTTCGTCCCTGTTATTCTGCAAGCCAATACTTGCATTACATTTGTGAACAATAGTGTATAGTATGGTACAGCTCTTGATGCGCAATTGTATAGGAATAGATGACAAGCTAGAAAGACTCTCACTGGTTCTCAAGTAACAACTATAGTTCCCCCATGTATTTTTCTCCCCACTACTCCGATACCTCTTCTATAGATCCTGAGGGAGATTCCAAATCAGGGAACTTCAACCCTAAACCTAAGTTATACGATATCCTACTACCGGTAAGATAATCCAGGCGGAGGTTCTGGTGGCAGGATACCAGCAAGATTTCGAGGGCGGCAGTTTTGTGGTGCGGCATAGGCTGGCCAAGCTAGATTCTGGAAATAAATCAGATGATCAGTTGGCCCATCCCAGTTGGTGTATTTGTAGTATAATAATCAGTGTACCCCCTCAACATTACAACATAGAAATATTACGGACACATAAAACCGGAATATAGTCTCCAAGTTCTTCGCCGACTATTAGTTCTGGATTTTCGGTGGTTTGTTTAACCATTGATGTTATCCTGCAGCATATGCCTAGTTTAGACTCGGCAGAAAAATGGGGTACAATGATCGAGGAGGAAGAAAGATCGGGAGGTATAATAGCAGGGAGCCTGGGGGATGGGTCCTTTGATCCAAGTATCGCTGTGGCAGTTGCTCCTCTAGGTGTAGAGGCCCTTTCGCATACCGCTTGCCAAAATAAAATCAACGGAGATCGATTTGGAAAGAGTTCCTCTGATTTTGCCAGTGTTGAACTATTGGCGCGAAGCAAGTATTCTACCGAAAACCCATCGCAACTGGGTTGTGGCGAGTTCGCCTAACCACTCCCACCCGACCGGCCCATGGCTTTGAGGTAGTTTCCGGTTTTTTCGGTTTATTTTTTCGCTCAACTTGAGCTAGCCTTTCTACGCCATTAGAACCTTTGTCTAGTATCCCTTGTGGGATCCAAAACAGTAAGGTCCGCAGCCAGGCACATTCGCTCCAGATCAGCCGGTATTTCCGGTTACGAATAGTTGGGTTTGAGCACCCCCATGTTGCCCAGCACCAGAAGAGCCACCAATTTTCAACGAATCACAATACCAATATTCTTCCAAAACGGGATGAGTGTTCCTCGCTGCGAATTTTACTGGTTTAGACCGCCTCAAAGGGATGCATACTTCCAAGCCGCTAGCGATGATCATTTTTCGCATAGCCGGATGCCCTTTTTAATAACCTTCAAGCTCATGCACTTCTCTGCCCTCAGCTGTAGCGGGAATGAAAGGGTAAAAACTTCGATCCTGGGAGGTTATTCTAAGCGAGGTTTCTTTCTGAGAGTAAGCATACACCGTAGTGCCATTCGCCACCGCATTCGTGACCTTGTGGAAGGCTATCAACCGTAGCGAGCGAATAATCTAAATCTAGGTTCCAATTATTGCCTCCCCCTCCAGAACTGGACTTAAAAGCAGGGTCTCCTATGCGACCCCTCTAGATGGATAATATATCGTGGTAGCCCCGTTGGTCAAAAATGCAAAGAAAAATGCACAAACTTTAACAATCCCAATGGCGCATTCTACGGAGTGAAGCGCAACACCGTTTTCTCTACTGGTTAACAAATACTGATTCGAGAAAGGCCTATTAATCTCAAATCAAGCCAGTAGAGTAATAGTGCGCATGGAGCATTCTATATATTTCAGGTTTAGAGAAATACATTGTATGGGTGATAGAGCTCACCAAAGCTCTAGTGCTATTAGTCCTACAAGCAGAGTATTGGCCTACTTCAAATTAAGCCGTCTCAAATCCTCTTACGCATGAAACTTGGACTACTAAAGTCCACCTCCGTTCCCCTTCATTAGTAGGCTTGGAAGTCATGAGATCACTAAATTGCTGCTATTCGAGACCTAGTACCGCTAGCGCCAATGGCCTTTTATATCCTATTGTATAGTAGTAATGAGCACATTAATCGCCACTCCCGTTTAAAATTAAAGAGAATCTGGCTCTAAATACATCCTTTGAAGTCTACCAACAGCTTAAGAAGAGATACATCATCCCATGAGGTAAATTTCCAACCCTCCCTTTCGACGGAATAAGTATTAAGTTAGTCCCCAAGTTTACATTGTGTGAAATTCCTAGCTGGCGGGGTGATTAATATGTCAAGAACGAATTAACCCTGTCCCGGTTAGCTGGAGTTTGGGAGCTCAATGCCGCTTATAGTTAGTTATTATTGAAGGATGTATCATGTGGGTTATGGGGGTTAAACACATCTTTACTATGGGAATCGGGAGGTAGGGAACTTGGCCTCCATTAATAGAGCCATGGGGCTTGACAATCCTGCCGGGAGGTGGACGTTGGAAATCGTGACATACTGCTCGGCATGCTCGTGCTATTGTTTCATTGCTTGGATATAATTCGTAAATAGCCTTAGGCTTCAAAAGTACGCTTCATGGATCCGCCGGAAGGAAAGCGCAAGGGAAGAAGAAGAGCCAGAAAGGAGCTCGAAAGAGTCAGATGGCATTAGGTTACGCAAAGCGGGAGTTTTCATCTTTCTCTTAGCACAGGAGTACGAGAAAGGGAAAGGGGGGCATACAGGGAAGAGAACGGATATGTGTGTGGTGATCCATGGAAGATGGAGGACGACGACTTCGTTGTGATCTATACATGCTCCCGCCTGTAGACTACAATCAATTAGTTGAGCGCTTGAGAGCGAGAGAGCGAGAGACAGGGAGCAAAGAAATGGAACGAGCAAACTTCCCCATTAGGCAAGGTGAGTTGGCTTACAGTACCCCGGGAGTGTGATACTGTAGGGTTGGCCAGGCCTGGATGGGTAATCGCTCCCGAACTTTATGGTTTGGATAGTGCTTAGCGAGAGACATGGTATCGGTAGACGCGGGGGAGGTAACTAGGAGAAACATTGGGATCTGTGCTGGGCTGGGGCAAAATATACCAGATAATCAGGCAAAAGTCAGATTAGATCTAAAGCAAATCAAAGTGAAACTAAGTGAACCGAACCAATAGGAGAGCATGAAGAAGCCAATTCACCACTGTTCAAAAGACTCGGCACAATTTGAACCTGCAGCAGAGTGACGAGTGTGTATGTTTAAGAAAGTCTGCACTAGTGTTAATCCGTTTTTTGCTAGATTGGACAAGTACCTGAGTACGGGTAAACTATTCCTAATAAACAAGCTCGCTTCCATCCTGAACTCGGGTTGGTATTGGTGACGCCAAGAGCCTACTTCAAATTGTAAGAGCCCAAAGAGCCACTTGATCGTTACAAACTATATTTCACTACAGGAAAAACCCAAATACTGATAGAAGAAAAACGTGGTGGGATATTGCAGTTGTCTCTGGTAAGGGGCCGTCGGGCATGCAGATGGCCATGCGGTAGATTACGACCGGAGGACATTATCTGTATACTAGAGACATGGAGGTCTCAGCGTCATGTATATACCTCTTGCTTTCTTGTATCATACCTCTTACGAAGAACAACACCCCCCTCCCCACCTTACACGAGAGACCTCCCACAGTGCAGTGCATTGATTGCTCGCAACCATAACCGGGGAAAGAATGGGGAGAACCGAAAGCAAAATCTAGACTAACTCGTGTTCATTGTTGGAAGCAACGAGATGCTGCTTGGCATGCTCGCGCTAATGTTTCCTTGTTTTAGTATTTTTCGGGAATGCTCTCTTGTTCAAGGAATGCGCCTGTTTTTAAGCGGATCGGCGGATCGACGGCTGAACCAAACGAAACGCCAAGAGTTCAAAACCAAAACACGATCGCCTACGCACAACTCGGGAGTGGGGGTTTCTCACGTTTCCTACGACTCTACAAACTAACTTAATGGCAGGAGCATATAAGAACCCCAACGAAATTACCCTTTCCTTCTATGGACCACCATCCATCATTCTTGTCCAGATGTCCCCCTTTCCCCTTTATGTACTTTCATGCTAACATTGGGAAGGCACTGACTGCCACTATACATAACTCCTAGCCATCATCCAACATCTGCCCATTCGGCTCTTTCACTCCCATTACACCTTTCTTTGCGGTTTTCCCACTACCCTTCCGGTGAATGCATCGATCCAGGACTCAAGCGCATCCCCGCAGCCTAGATGCTTTCCCGAAGCCAAAGTGCGCCCCCGAAGCCAAGCGCGTTCCAAGAATATCCGAACTATTATGCAACTATCGCGAGAGAATGCCGGGCAGCACCTCGCGGCTTCCAACACTCATGGTTCGGGAATACACTTGGTACATCGGCCGAGGGTAGAAGGGAAGGGAGGAGGGCGGGGGTGCAGAAGATGGGGAGCAAGCGTCAAAGAGTTGGATATCCAGAGGCTATGAGCAATGGAGGCTTTTTTCTTTTCTTTTTCAGCATGGGAGTACGAAAAAGAGGAAATGGAGACGGACAGTGAAAGGGACATGTGTGTGTTCCATCGAAGTGGAGGATTTCGATATGGTTTATATATATTCCTGTCATTAACGTTAGTTATTGGTAAGAGAGAGCGTTGGAGAGAACGGCAGCTCTTCCTAAGTTCTGCGCCGAGGATCGTATTTTGTTGTGTGAGCTCTTGGCATTTCGTTTGGTTGTCGTGGCCGTCAATCACTTGATGCTTTTAAAATTCCTAGCTATGGGGCTGAAGTTTTTGTGAGAAATATCGCGCATCAGCCATTCACCCTCACTAAAGCGAAATGATTGGAATGTAATTGTGCCACAATAAGCCACATCGCCCCGGTTTCTTCAGCCGTGGGCACCGAAAACTTCCGAACTCCCTTGGCGGTAGTCCCACCACAAAACGCTCTACCATCTCGACATTGCACCAACATTTTGGATAGAATACCATGGCCCAATCTTCATATTCAGCCAGCTTCGGCAATGGTAACGCTAACTGCGGGAACATAACTAGTAGTTCTAACATCTATATGTCCGACGATAATGCGCGGATTATGCGCTGGCTCTCTCCACTGGAGCCGAATATCCGGCACCAAGGCGTGCGCACCGAGAGGTTCGACGGTATAGGGGATTGGTTTTTAGAAACAAGCGAGTTTCGGGAGTGGAGAGATAGTGAGGGTGGAGCCGATAAGGCGGTCCTGTTTTGCTCCGGGAATCCGGGAGTGGGAAAGACATATCTAAGGTAATAGGTGGGATTCTTCGAAAGAAGCGAATACTACTGACTGCGAGAAATACTAGTTCGTTGGTAATCGACAGCCTTTGTAATCAGGCAAAGGAGGAAAATATCGCCGTTGCTGTCTTCTACTGCGACTTCCTTTCCCAGGAAGAGCAGACCATCACCAACATCGTGGGTGGTATTCTGAGGCAGCTAGTAGCAAAGCGGGGCATCCCAGATCACATACGCAAGGCGTTTCAAGAAGCCCAAACAGAGATTGGGGGTAGAGGGCTACGGCTTGCAGAGCTGATGGCAATGCTGAGGGTTGCTATTGCTTCGCTACCCCGGGTTTTCATCTGTGCCGATGCCTTGGACGAATGTTTACCAAAGTGTCTACCGGCGCTTCTCGGGTCACTAAGAGATATTGTTCGGGATTCTCCTACTACGAGAATATTCCTCACCGGGAGGCCACATGTTAGGGAAGATATTCAAAGATATTTCATCATGGCAGTTGTGATACCGATTAGCCCTAACACCGATGATATCAGAAGTTACGTGGAGATGAGGTTAGATCAGGATTCCGAGCCAGAGGCAATGAGCAATGATTTGAGGGCAGATATTGTGAGAGTTATCATGGAAAGGATTTCTGATATGTGCGTTGGACCATTTAGCATGTCCCCCTATCAATGATATATACTTACTAGCGATTGTTGTCAGATTCCTCCTCGTTTCACTCAATATCGACGCCATTCTAGGAGAAGTGACAATTCGTCAGAGAAGAACGAAGCTTGAAGAGATGACTCTTGGCGATGGATTGAATGATGCCTACACAGCAACTCTCACAAGACTGAAAGCACAGAAGGGATATAAATCAGTACTCGGGATGAAGGTCCTGATGTGGGTGTTGTATTCGGAGCGACCCTTACGAGCCGACGAGCTCTGCCATGCCTTGGGAGTGGGGATAGGATCTGCAGATATAGATCTGGAAAACGTTCCTGCCTTGCGGACACTCCTATCATCTTGTCTCGGCCTTGTCACAGTCGAGGCATCTTCATCCACAATACGACTGATGCATTTCACTCTTCAGGAGCATCTCTCTCGTGATCCGACCCTGTTCCATAGTCCACACTCAACAATTGCCGAGGTTTGCTTGACTTATCTCAATTTTAGATGTATCTGGGATCTTTCACCAACGCTTTCCTCGGCCCCCGCAACAACTCCATTTTTAGAATATGCCTCTGTTTACTGGGGCAGGCATGCTAGGGGGGGGATGATGGGAAATACCAAAATACTTGCGCTCAAGCTTCTCGATAGGTTTGGTGAGCATATATCTGCGCAGATACTATTATTTCACTATAATCGGAACCGCGGTGGGGGCCCGCGCTTTGACGAAGCGGGAGGACCCGGGGGATTTTCGGGGCTCCACGGAGTCGCATTCCTCGGCATTGTGGGGATAGTTTCTACTGTGTTGGAAATGAAAGAAAAGAGCGCCAATGTGTACGATTGCATGGGGATGACGGCTCTCACTTGGGCATCTTTGAGAGGGCACGACGAGGTAGTAAAGGTGCTATTGGACCGGGGGGACATCAATCCCGACCAAGCAGACGCCAAACATGGCCAGACACCACTCTCGTGGGCCGCTGGAAACGGGCATGAGGGTGTTGCAAAGATGCTTTTGGAACGAGGCGACGTGAATCCCGACCAGCCAGACAACAATTATGGCCGGACTCCACTCTCCTGGGCGGCCAAGAACGGGCATGAGGGAGTAGTAAGGATGCTTTTGGAACGAGGTGACGTCAATCCCGACCAGGCGGACACCAATTATGGCCGGACACTACTCTCCTGGGCTGCTGGGAACGGGCATGAGGGGGTAGTAAAGATGCTTTTAGAACGAGCCGACGTCAACCTCGACCAAGCGGACACCTTCTATGGCCGGACACCACTCTCGTGGGCGGCTGGGAACGGGCATGCGGGGGTAGTAAAGATGCTTTTCGAACGGGGCGACGTTAATCCCGACCCGGCGGACACTTTTTATTGCCGGACGCCACTCGCGTGGGCGGCTGGGAAAGGGCATGAGGGGGTACTAAAGATGCTTTTAGAACGAGGCGACGTCAATCCCGACCAGGCGGACAGCGTATATGACCGGACACCACTCTCGTGGGCGGCCAAAAACGGGCATGAGGGGGTAGTAAAGATGCTGTTGGAAAGAGACGATGTCAATCCCGACCGCGCGGGCACCAAATTTGGCCAGACACCACTCTCGTGGGCGGCTATGTACGGGCATGAGGGGGTAGTAAAGATGCTCTTGCAACGAGGCGGCGTCAATCCCGACCGGCCGGACACCGAATATGGCCAGACGCCACTATCATGGGCGGCTGAGAACGGGCATGAAGGGGTAGTAAAGATGCTGTTAGAACGAGGCGACGTCAATCCCGACCGGCCGGACCCCAAATATTGCCGGACACCCCTCGCGTGGGCGACTGAGAACGGGCATAATGGGATTGTAAATATGCTCCTGGAACGGAAAGATGTCTGCACTCCTATGCCAGATAGCATGAACCAAACCCCACTGCGGTTGGCTCTCCCCGAAGGCGAAGATGGAGTTGCCACGATCCTGCGGGAGTAGGGCAATCTCAATTGCGCCGCGGTGGATTGCTGTGGCCCGACATCCAACCCACCCTCCACTGTCCCTCGGGACGAGTGTGTGGTAGAAACACATTCTAGATCTTATGACTAAAATATCGACATGAGAGACTTTCATCGCCAACCTGCACCACTACCGGTTGTCTACAACGAACAGCCGAGATTACCTGACCTCAGGGATTCCGTTCATAACCCTGCAGATAGTGAGCCCTCAGCTCCATGGCCCAGGCAGTCTCAACCTCTCTCCATCCGGCTCCTAAGGCTCTGCTGCCGCCCAAGGAGAAATCAAACCAATCCTAGCATCGCCTAACTAATCCCTTATTTGCGGTCCAGGAGAGTACTCTCCCCGCCTGTCACTCTCCCTTCGATTTTGTTGTTCACATCCTTCCTTTCTTGTTATTAGATCTATTTTTGTTCCTCAGGTGCTTGCCACAGGGAAGCGACGCAGCTAGGAACGCTGCAGATTTAGATGTAAACAGCTTTAATCAGCCTGTATTTCTAGTTTCTTCTGGCTATTTGCGCTTTATCTGCATTCTAATTTTTTCTCTCTTCTGCCTTTCGTTTTCTTGGAGTTCTACTTAGACTTTATCCTATCTTCATGTTCCTTTTCCTTCGTTCCCGTTATTTCTCATGTCATAATTTGCATAGTATTTTGTGGACACAGTGTGTAGTACAGGACTCGGGCAAAAGTATTCGTTCGATGCCCTTTTTACACCAAAAGTGCCCATCTTCACCACCCTCTCTCATTGCGCAATGTCTATGAGAGTATGCGGAAATTTGTCCTTGCATTAGCAAACCCGTAGATAACATGAAGAAAGTTACAGAATGCCCTAATATTACCAAGTGATGGAGAAAAGGTGGCTTAAGTATCTGGTAGCGGTTGCAATGTAATTTTTTGTATGGAGCCCCATACAAAAGCCTAAGTCACTTTTACACTTGTAGACCCAATCATGAACACTGAAGACAGCTTTGATTCCTTACACTTCTACTTATAGAGGTTTGAATAGATAGTGATTCCCTAGCTGATGGAAAGATTTCAAGTGTTTTTGTATCAGCAGTGCTGTGAATTGTTTGTTTAAAAATCTACATTTTTGGTGTAATAAGGGCATCCGATGAGTATTTTTACACCCATACCCCAAGCAAACCCCATAGACCAATCTGTAGCCTCACAGTACGGAGGCAAATACTATTATACATCAAGGAGAGATTGGTAGGTGTGGCAGGCGATAGAGGGATTGAGATGGTTTTATTATTCGCCTATAGATTATGTTTGGTTAGTGATTCAGTTTTGATAAAGATGACGGGCAAATGAAGTTCCTGATTATACCTACCCTTTATTTTTAGCCCTAGTCTACTTCGACCGGTTGACCCTTACACCATTTATCCTCCCACAACAAACAAACACATGCTCAAAGCCAAACTGCGTTCGTCGAACCATCATGTAAGCATGCCGAGCAAAGTATTACTGTTTCCAACTGGCGGTAATCTTGGCGTCTATTTCATGGTCACACCTTATCACTTGAAAGCCTGCAGATATTTGCTGTTGCAATATGCGATCGGAACTTAGACGAAGAAGTGATAATCGAACGTACTTGAGATAACAAGTGATAATAGAAAGTACTTGGGATATCTTATTGCGACAACACTCGTTAATTGAATAATAAGAGAAACATAGCTCAGCTATATAGCACAGTGGTTGAGTTCAGCCATTACCACCGCAATCTCTCCACAAAGAAAAACAAAGAGTATCAAAGAAGTAACCTGAGAGGAACAATAAGAACAATAAAACAATACAGATTAGACTCCAACCAGTAACGAATACGGAAAACACAAAGAGCTGCAAGAAGCATTCCAGAAGCGAAAGAAACCATATTTGAGAGGACCAGGAAATCATATACCAACATTTGCGGCCCGGCCCGGCCTTGTCACACTGCTCTCAAAGCCGGACTAGTGATGGCCACGATCAGATCATGATCGAGTTTTGCTCGATTATAGTCTGCTCGATCAGCTTCGAGCATAGGGGTCCCTCGATCAGATCATAACCGAGCAGAGCATTCATGTTCTGAGCGATTTGCTCGATCATGGGTACTGCTTGATCATGCTCGACTATCATCGAGTATACTCGAGCATCTTGAATCATGACCAATCACTCTGGTAACCTGTTGGAAATATCGCGAACACAAGAAGAGATTCGTATTGTAATTAAGTGTAAAGAGCAACAAAAGAAAGATAGGAAAGAGAGAAAACTATGGTGACGGAAGAGAGAAGCAAACATTACTGGCTAACCTTGGTAAAGGTAGAAGAATAGAACAGGTGCGGTGAGTTTTGTGGCCGATACGTAATCACTTTTCCAACACAACTTTATTAATTGGTGATGCGATGGACTTATATACCAATCACTCTAGATCAGCCATAAACTACCATGATACCTAAGTGAACCATAGGGTAGGGGTCTTCTGTTCTTGTTATAACACAGGTGACGGGTGTGAATACTGGTAATCCATATTGAGAGAATATTTCCTACTTAATAGATACAAAATCGATCATGCTCGACGATAATCGACTATACTCGATGATCACTGAGCAGTGGCCATGATCGATCGCTCGACCACGACCTACCCATTTGATCTATCATTCAATCATGGGGTCCCCTGGATCATGATCGTGGCCATCACTAAGCCGGACTGGCTGCTTGCAAACACTGCATAAAATAAGCCATTGAGATCCTGTGGTTTGTTTCGGTTTGTACTCATTTTTTTTTGGTTTTCACTTCAAAATCTGATGAGAGAAGGCACCCTAACATGTCATCCATTCAAGGGGTTGCATGGCATATGGTGTGCTCAAGCCCACCAGCACTAGTATACCACTTGAGCACTGACCGGTATGAGATTAGAAGGATCTCCCTCCGAGTTATAAAGTGAGTAAGCAAAAGTCTTGGTCATTCTCCCAATTTCACATCAAAAATAGGCAAAAGCTGCACTCTTTAACTACTGGTATCTCACCAGATATTGGTTCTCCTTTTGTAAATTCATAATTTAAGGTCATTTTATTCATGTAATGTCCCATTATTAATTTCAAGTATACTGATCACCAACTGTAAATCTCACTGGCTTGTAAAGTTCCACCTCACTAAGATAGTTACACCAGGAATCACTCACGAACATTATTCTGGTCTTTGATGAGTTGTACCACAACAACAAAGTTCCAGGAGACACTGCTGATAGCTGGAGGATAACCTTTCATCACCAAAAATAATACCGTGCGTCCTGACGGCATCCAGACACTGACCTCTACCTGCTCTGCGTCCTGACTGCGTCCGGTGCACCACCTTTGCGTTCAGACGTCCCCTGATCTAGGTCTCTCCCGCCCTGACGCGGGTTCCTTCTCACAGAAGGTCAGGGCTTGGTGCATCATCGCACCTAGCATCCCGATGTTTTCTGCTCTCACCTCACTCGTCCGGATCCAACGATCCTGATCTCTCCATTCCGGACATCTGATCACTTCTTCCTGATCTCACCCCCTATACATGCCGCGTCCTGATCCAATCCTGACTTTATCAGACGTCGCCTTGTGTTCTCGGATGCATCGTGAACTATGGCTAATACCTGATCTTACACCTACAGACTTCTCTTATTCTTAACACTGTCCTGATGAGTTTTACCATATCCAGATAGCCGAGACGCCCCTGTGATACATGGCGTTCATTAATTCTACTGTGAATTCCATGACTTGGCTTGACGTCCTCATATCAATACTACTAGGCTGATCCGTGTACCCTTTCCCACATGTGAGAGCGACTGCATCTCAATATCATTTATTACAGCTATGCTACTCATTGTCAATCTCCTAACTACAGGCATCACTGCTCACACCTTGCTCCTACTCTTTATCCAATAGCAAGCTATCCGCAGCGGCCTCCTCTAGCAGCTCAAGATCATCAAGGCTGAGCACGACATGTCGCAATGTAGTAGGAATCACGGTATTCTCCAAAGTTAGCTCAACGGTCACCTGCAGTGAGCCATCCAGCGGCTCCCGATGGAAATTGAGAAAGGTGAGGAGCCGGGTGGCCGATGGCTGGCTGAAATCACGAGACGAGACAGGTTGTGTCACAAATCGTGACTAAGCAAGGTTGATTTCACATGACTAATACTTATTAGTCATAAGGTATGTTAGCTTTTGCACTATGACGTCTTTTGACTCATAGCTTTTACATGACTATGCATTTGCGAGTCATTGTTTGATTATGATTGGTTAATGGTTTCATGACTCACGATTGTGACGTCATATGATGTAATGACTTTCGCACATGACTCATATTACGAGTCATGGGTTTCACGCATGCGACTCATTTGAGCGCATGATCGAGGTTATGGGTTTGGATTGGTGGAAAGAGATGAGGGCAGTTGACTCATACGAGTCAGCTGATGGATTTCGCACTATGACTCATTATGAGTCATATGGCTTATGTTACGCGAGGTGATGGGTCACCAGGGTTAGGGGTTGCGAGAAGATGTCTATAAATGGAGGTTGGTTCCAACCAAGAGATAGGACCACGAACCATCTCTCCTCCATCTCCGGCGATTGAAATCTCAACACCACGGGAAATCATGGTCACTTTCCCCCACCCACCTCTCTTCCCCCATCATGGCTACTGCCTAGGGGTTGACGTTAAGCCATCTTCACTCCACTCCTGAGGCACGCATGCATCCCCTCCTGGGGGTTCTTGTTCCTGTTCATCGTTGACACCCACTGATGAAGTTCGGTTCTCCCCCTTACCCCGCACTTGCTTTGCACCTCGCTTAGCATTTTGCACGGTCGGAAAGCTTCTCGCTTCGTTCACGGTAGGCGATATGGCGTCCGGACTCTCGGTCGAAGTAAGGCTTCGGTTCTGCTGGGCTTGTACCTCTGATGGGGAAAGCTTCGGTTAGTAACATCACGGTCCCGCTCGGTTTCGCTGTCACCCCAAAAGCCCTTGCTATGGCGCGTTAGTCGGTTGTGGCTAGCCCGCTCGCGATCCTTCCTCTACCCCCCTCCCGGTTCCGTCCGCTGGCACCGTACTGCCCCATAAGCTGGCACCTTATTGCTAAAACTCCTCCCCCGGCTGGCACCCTACTGCTCCCCTCTGGCTGGCACCCTACTGCTCATCGTCGTCGGCTGGCACCCCCTCTGCCCGGTGGCTCCACTCGCCCACCTACCTGTCTCCCTCCTGCGATTTACTCTACGGTCGCAAACCTCGCCCAGGTTACGGTTGATCATGGTATTGCACTGCCTCCTTGGTCTCTCCTAAACGCCGACGCTTCGCCATCCTCCGGTCAGTCCCGACCGTGAACCAGCCTGCCCCTTACGGCGACTAGCCGCGGGGCCTTTTGGTTAGGCATATTGGCAATAGTAGTTACATCTCGTCATTTCTTTGATTCTTTTTTTAGTGTTACCAGGGGGCCTGCTGAAGGGTTTGGGTCTCTCTCCTGTACGTTTCTATGAGTTGTTTCCCTAGGTGTCTGAGGTGTGAGTCTTAGGTGCTAGGCGGGTGGAGTTTCTTCTATGGTCTCGGGGGGTTTGATTTTTCCTATGATGAGGTGAAGCGGGCGGTTGTTATTGGGCTTCTAGGTTTTTTTCTCTTCATAGCTAGCGCTGCATAAGGCTTTTTGTACCTAAAACAAATAACGCATGATTACAAAAAAAAAAGCAAAAAAACAACCAAGACATAGGACACAGTAGCCTCCATCTCCTATCGTGGCAACATCCGCCGGCTCCAAGAACTGTTGGAGAAACTTGAAATACAGGCGTGCCGCCTGGGCATCTCTTTTTCGGTTGCAAAGACAGAACTGATACACGGGAGAGCCCCTAACAAGAGGCACTCGCCAAAGTGTGTCGCACCTATTCAGATTAAGGGGGATGTTTTTCACCCTAGCAACTCCGTCCGGTGGCTCGGGTACTGGTTCACTCCGGCCCTTGACCCCGCTGCACATTTCTCGCGTCGCCTGTCCCTTGCCCAGGGGGCGTTCGCTCTCATTCACCACCTCAGCCCGCCCGGAGCAGGCCTCCCCCCCTACTTATGCCACAGGTTGGCGACATCACTGATTGCCCCTATCCTACTTCATGGTGGGGACCTGTTCACAGCCAGTGTGGGCACGACAACCCGCCTCGATAGATTCTGGCACAAGGTCCAGAGGTGAACCACAAACTGCTTCTCAGCCACTCCCACCAGGATACTTTCGGTGGAGTCGTGCCTCCCACCCGTCTCCCTCCTGATCACCCACCGGCAAAGGCTGGCGGCGCTCAGGGTGGTCTGCTCCCCTCCGAGTGTGAACCCGGCAACGGCCCGCCTTCCGCCCTCCTTCCCTTCGCTCTCGGTGTAACGGGCGCCTGACTCCTCGCGGGCCTTAACCAGAGGCCTATTGTCCGTTTACCTCCCCCTACACTGGAAGACACCCCGCCCTTCCCCCCCGATAAGGAACCACCTGCCGGTGGACGCGGTGGCACACCGGACAAAACCCTTCACCCTCGGGCTATCTAAGATGCCCATGATCAACACCCACCTCGTCTGCCCGACCCCCGTCCTTCCGCCCCAGTCCCTGATGGACAGCACCTATTCCGCCCTGAAGAAGAGGGTCAGAGAGAAGCTCCTCGCAGAGTGGTCCTCCCTTTTCCCGACACCAGGATACTACCTGCACCCCCCTGCGCGATCTCCGAGGCCTTTCATCGGCTTGGGCAAGTTCGTTGCCGGGAGAATACACCAAATGAGAGCCGGGAAAGGTTATATGGCCGCCCACCCTACCTGGAGGTCGCCCGACACCGACACCTCCTGCCCCCGTTGCGGCTTGGAGCCTGAAACCTTCGAGCACGCCATCCTATCCTGCCCCTCGAGACCACACAGCAGGTCGCGCCTCCTCCACGGAGTTACTGATGTCAGTCCCGAAGCCCCACTCTGGTCATCCCTCCCACTGCTAAAAAGACTCGCTACCTTCATAGGCGTCACCTCCAGGGGATTTCCCCCCATGATGTTCCCACCCACCACCGCCCCCTCTTCCCCCCCTGTTCTCCCTGTCCCCCCCCAGGGTGCCCCCCCCGGTTTTTCGTGTCTTTTCGTTGGCTGAGGTATAGGGTCGCTGGGTTTTTCTTTCCTTTATCTTATATAGGCTTTCCTTTCTAGACGACTAAGCTGTTAGTTTGTGCTCTCCTTGTTACATGAGGCCTACGGCCCAGCGGAGGAGAAACATGCGCATTAGTGGATATTTATTGGTGCCGAGACTTTCTTTTGTTATTTGTTTTTGATTTATAGGTTTTGTTCTCTCCATAGCTAGCGCTGTATGAGGCTTTTTGTGCCTTAAAATAATGAACGCATGATTACAAAAAAAAAAGAAGAAAAAAAAGAGAAAAAAAAAGAGAAAAAAACAACCAAGAGATAGGACACGAACCATCTCTCATCCACCTCCGGTGATTGAAATCTCAACACCACGAGAAATCATCATCACATTTCCCCACCCACTTCTCTTCTCCCATGATGGCCACTGCCTAGGAGTTGACGTTAAGCCACCTTCCCTCCTCTTCTGAGGCCTGTCGGCCTCCCCTCCTTGGGGTTCGCATTCCCGTTCATTGTTGACACGCTCATGAAGTTTGGTTCTCCCCCTTACCCCACACGGGTCTTGCATCTCGCTTAGCGTTTGCACGGTCGGAAAGCTTCTCGCTTCGTTCAGGGTCGGTGTTACGGTGTCCGGACTCTCGGTCGAAGTAGGCCTCGGCTTGCTGGGCTTGTACCGCTGATGGGGAAAGCTTCGGTTAGTAACATCTCGGTCCCGCCTTGGTTTGTTGTCATCCCAAAAGCCCTGGCTATGGCCTGTTTGTCGGTTGTGGCTAGCCCGTTTGCGATCCTTCCTTCCTCCTGCTCCCGGTTCCGTCCGCTTGCACCGTTACTGCTACAGGAGCTGACACCTTACTGCCCCATCGTCCTCCCCGATCGTCAGTCCCCTCCTCGGTTACGCCCAGTGGTGGTATTGCACTACCTCCGTGCCTGGTGTCCAACGCCTTGGATCGATGTAATTACCGGCGCGACCCTACATCTACGGTTACAAATGTCGGCCTACAAGTCCAGTGGTTTTCTCTCGTCTTGACGGTCACCCATCCTCTATGCCACTGCGGTGGTTTTCATTTTTGTTTCTTTTGTTTTAGGGGAGCCTGCGGAAGGGTTTGGGTCTCTCTCCTGTACCTTACTATGAATTGTTTCCTTACGTGTCTGGGGTATTCTTGTCTCAGGTGCTAGGCGAGGGGGACTTTTCCTATGGACTCAGAGTGTTTGATTTTTCCCATGAAGAGGTGAAGCGGGCCATTGTTGGGATTAATTTTTTGTTCACGCCATAGCTAGCGCTGCATCCGAGTTCGTGTACCTAACAAAGAATATATGAATTAAAAAAAGAAAAAAACCAACCAAGAGATAGGATCTTCACGCAACCATCTAAGTACTTTTCTATACCTAAGATATTGCAATACGATTACGCTTTACTATCTTTATATACACTCCTCCTCTACGACAGCCTACGCTCTAAGAACCCGGAGACTATTGTGACAGTCTCGACGGGCGGCCCGCACATAGGACTATTGTGATAGTTCTATCAAGGGCGACAATCCACCCATCTTACTATCGGAAGAGATAGTACCACTCACGAACCACTCAAGACAAGCAAGCCAGTTCCGTACTATCTGAAGAGATAATACTTCCCTACCTGTTGGTGCAAGAAAACGAGACTCGCATTCGCACGAGACAACTGTTGTTGCCTGTTGCATACCAGCTCAGCAATAGGATTGTTACATTTGCTTGCGTCTCTTCGCAACACCCAACGACACAAAGGATATCGATCCTACAGAGGACGAGTCACCAACACTGGGATTAGCTTCACCAATTGAACTGGACCCACAAGGCGAAGGATCGCTTGACCTAGGATCGGCACTAGAAGAAGCACTTAACACCGCACTTTGCCTCGAGGGATCTCAAAGAACAGCAAGTCCCGTTACACCGGAAGAAAAATCGCCAGAAGGAACACTCTCGCCAACTACACCAAGAGCCAGAAGGATGAGTACCATTCCAGGACCAGGACCGACGACAGCGCCAAACCCGGTAGTGGGGTTGACAGGGGATCAACTTGCGGAATTAGTGGCTCAGATAGCTACCCGGACAGAACAGCGCCCTCGAGTGCAGCAACCATCCCACTTTGAGGGACAGAGAACGAAATTGAGAATATTCCTGGTCCAACTAGGAATCTACTTTGAGGCCTTAGGATGGAACGAAGATCAGCATCACAAAAAGATAACCTACGCCAAATCACTCCTAAGGGGAGCAGCCGGCCCATGGCTGGTGCCCTACATCGAAGGGAGACTCGAAGAAAACTTGGAAACGTGGGGTAAATTCGAGAAAACCCTTAAGTTACACTTCGGAGACGTGGATGCCAAGAAAAGGGCCCGAAACAAAGTCACGGGCATTACGCAAAGCGGAAGAACCATTACAGAATATGCGTAGGAATTCAGAATGATAGCAGCAGAGACCGAATACGATAAAGGAACCTTGACCAGACTCCTATTAGGAGGAATGGCAAAGAAACTGCAAGATGCCTGGGAAGCAGGCGAAACAGAAAATCTCAACACAACCCTGGACATCACTAGATGGGCAATCGCGAAAGAGAACAAACACAGCATGATGGACCACATCAGAAAAGGAAGACCAACGCGGAAGTTCGATACAACACCACAAAACGTCAATGGAACATTCAGCCCCACGCCGGTTAGCGAAAATCAAGGCGATCCAATGGAATTGGACGCTACCCGAAGAAGACCAGGATTCAACATCTCAGCGAAGGAATACCAACGAAGAATGAGGGCAAACCTATGCCTCAAATGTGCCAAACCAGGACACAGAGCGGCGGCATGCTGAAGCCAAGCGAACAATAAAGAAGGAGCAACCTGCGAACCAAAAACCGACAACAAGAAACAATGGAGGCCACCAGCCAAAGCATGAGAAATGGAGGTCGAAAGGGGAGCCGAAGAAGAGTCGGGAAACGACGAAAGTCCCCAGTAAGCAATGGTCTGAGGGACAAGACCAAACCAAAGCCCATTGAGGTGGGGAACCTATACGCAGCACTGAACAACACGGAAACATTGGACAACGTGAACGACCATATTATGGTCCAGATACCACTACACGGTACGAAAAGACAAGTTACGATCAATGCAATGATAGACTCGGGCGCAATCGAGGACTTCATTGCCAAAGGGTTCTGCAGCAAATACAATATCAGAACCACGCAAGCAAAAACGACAAGAGAAGTTTACCTCACGGACTGTCAACCCAGCGCTATGGGACCAATTACCCATACAGCGAAAGTACCTATGGACATTGGTAGCCATAGGGAATTGGCGACCTTTCAAGTGGCTAAACTACCCAACCATGAGGTCATCCTCGGGATGCTATGGTTAAAGCAACATAGTCCCCAAATCGACTGGGGCCAAGGAAAGATCACCTTCGAAAGTGAAAGGTGTACGACATGGTGTTTAAAGGAATCACAAACACTATACGCAATACTCGAAGACGAGGCGCGAGAAGAGAACTTGAAAGTCGAGTTCGGCGCGACCCAAAGCAAGAAAGATCTGAGGAGACAAGCTAGGTTACTTGACCCTCAAGCAAAGTTACGGACTAGAGGATCGGCAAAGGCGGCGGGACAAGACTTGTACACAAACGAAGAAAGGACTATTCCTGCTCGTGGACAAGAAGTTGTCACAACAGGAATTGCAATCACACCACCACAAGGAATCTATGGAAGGATAGCACCACGAAGCGGCATGACAGTTAAACATCAGATTGCTGTCAATGCAGGTGTGATCGACTCCGACTATACTAGCGAAATCAAAGTGGTACTAGCCAATATGAGCGACCAGGATTACCAAATCCAAAAAGGCGATCGAATCGCACAACTCATCACCGAGAAAATAGTCGAAATCAACTGTTACCAAGTCCCTAGGGTTGGAGAGACCAAAAGAGGCCAACAAAGATTTGGAAGCAGGGGAACTTCCAAAGCACAGATCTGCGAGATCAGTGCGCAAGCTTTCGGAAAGTTCTACCGACGGCCTGACACAACCACCGGCATACTCAAATACAAGAAAAAGGAAGGACGAATAAGCCTGGAATCGGTGAACATTAGCACCCAGCTAGCCATCAAAAGCGGAAAATATCCGAAGCAAAGGAAACTTGAGGAAATGGTACCTCAAGAATATCATGGATACTTGGACATATTCGAAGAAGAAGAAAAGACAAAGCGAGCACCTCACAGACCAGGAGTAGACCTGGACATCAAAGTCGAGGAAGGGCAAGGACTGCCAGTCAAAAAGATTTACGCACTCTCCCAGGACGAACTGGAAGAACTCTGGAACTACATCAAGCAAAACGAGGAACGAGGATGGATACGAGAAACCTACTCCGACGGAGGATCTCCTATCATGTTCGTCAAAAAGAAAGACGGAAAACTCCGACTATGTGTCGATTACCGTGCACTCAACTACGTTACCAAGAAAGACCGATATCCCTTACCCCTGAATGGGGAAGCCTTGGACAGGCTACGAACCGCTCAGTACTATACGAAGCTGGACATCAAGGATGCCTATCACAGCGTCAGAATCAAGGAAGGAGATGAAGGGAAACGACCTTCACCACGAAATACGGCACATAGGAATATTTGGTTATGCCTTTCGGGCTAACCAATGCACCAGCGGCTTTCCAGAGATGGATCAACAGGACTTTGCAGTCATATATCGACATATGCTGCATAGTATGTTTGGACGATATCCTAATATATTCGGACAGTTTGGAACAACCCAAAAAGATGTGGCAGCCATCATCCGCGCCATACGAAAGCAAGGGATGAAACTCAAGCCATCGAAATGGGAGTTTCACCAAAGAGAAACAGAATACCTAGGATTCATCATCATTAACGAAGGAGTCAAAGTCGACCCAATCAAGACCGCAGCTATATGGGACTGGAAACCACCCACCAACAAGAAAGGAATTCAGGAATTCATGGGATTCTGCAACTTCTATTGACGATTTATCTAAGGATTCAGCAGGACAGCCAAACCCTTGTACGACCGAACCAAGAAAGACGTCAAATGGGAATGGGGAGACAAGGAACAAGAGGCGTTCGACGAATTGCGACAAAAGCTATGCTCAACCCCAGTGTTGACATACTTCAAACCAGGAAGACCACTCCTTGTCGAAACCGACGCCTCGAAATATGTCTGCTCCGGCATATTATCTCAACATGATGAAGACGGAAAATGGAGGCCAATAGCATATCGGTCAAAAACCATGGCACCTGCCGAATGCAACTACGATATACACGACAAAGAACTATTAGCCATAGTTCAAGCACTCAAGGAATGGAGATGATACCTCAGAAAAAGTGGGCAACACTTCCAAATCCTAACGGACCACAAAAACCTAATAAGGATTACAACAACAAAGGAACTGACCGACAGACAAATACGATGGAGCGAACTCTTAAGCGGTTTCGACTTCAAAATCGAATTCCGACCAGCAAAAGAAGCAGGCATGGCGGACGCCTGGACCAGACGAAAGGCAGACATCCCTCAGGAAGGAGACGCAAGGCAGACCTGCCACAGGAAGGAGACGAAAGGCTCAGACAAAAAGAAAGAATTCTCTTGCCAAAAGAGAAATACTTCGATACCAGCATTCAAGAAATGGAAACGATAATATTTGAAACGAACGACGAAGAAGAAATCAGCAACGAATCGGCCAAGGATAAAGAGATCCAAACGATAAAGGAAGCGCTGGACAAAGGAAACAAGGAAATGAAATGGGTAGCCTTAGGATTGTGCAAGTGGAAGGATGGATACCTCTGGCACCAGGGAAAGATTTGGATTCCTAATAACGAAGAAATAAGAACCAATCTTATACGACGACACCACGACATTCTTGAGGCCGGCCATGGAGGAACGGCTAAAACTAAGGAACTCGTCCAAAGAAAATACTATTGGCCGAACATGCGAGAGAGAATCAAGCAATACGTCAAGAGCTGCGATATTTGTCAACTGAGAAAAGTCGTACGACACGTACCTTATGGGCTGATGAAGCCTAACGAAGCCCCCAATCGGCCGTGGAAGTCAATATCAATGGATTTCATCACAGACTTGCCACTATCGGAAGGAGCGGATGCCATCCTAATCGTCATCGATAGGCTTACAAAAATGGCTCACTTGAGACCATGCACGAAGGACATGGATGCAAAGCAATTCCAGGAAATGTCCTTGAGGGAAATATTCCGACTACATGGATTACCGCGAGACATTATCACAGATCGAGGCTCAATATGCACATCGGACCTATGGAAGGAAACCACGAAGAAGTTGGGAATAGAAAGAAGGCTTAGCACTGCCTTTCACCTGCAAACCGACGGGCAAACGGAACGGGCAAATTCCACCTTGGAACAATACCTCCAACCCTACGTCAACTCTCAGCAAGACGATTGGAAAGAACTCCTACCAATGGCCGAATTCGCCTACAACAATGGATACCAAGAAAGCACTAAGCACACACCATTCTTTGCAAATTACGGAACGAACCCTGAATATCAGGCCATCCGACACCTGATCCAAGGGAGGATAACATCAGGAGAAGATATGAGTCAATTACATGACACACTACAAGCAGAAATGACGGAAGCCCAAATACGACACAAGGAATACTACGATGCACAGAGAAAACCCGATCCCAACTTACAACAAGGAGACATGGTGGGGCTGCTACCCAGGAATATCAGGACCACCAGACCATGCAAAAAGCTCGATTACAAGAAGATTCAATCATTCAAAATCTTGGCAAGAATAGGAACCAGCGCTTATAAACTGGACCTCCCGGCCACGATGAGAATACACAACACATTCCACATCTCTCTTCTCGAGCACTATAATGACAACAAGCTTCCTTCACAACTATCGGAACCTCCTCCTCCTATCCTGATTGAAGGAGAACCAGAATACGAACTTGAAGAAATAGTCGACTCACGTCTACATTACAACAAGCTCCAATACGGAGCTAAGTGGACAGGATACGAACCAGAACACGACAAAACCTGGTACCCCGCCGATAACTTCGGAAATGCAAACCTCGCGAAGCGGAACTTCCACTCGGGCTACCCAAACAAGCCGCACCTCGATCAAACTCGAAGAACTGGAGAATGGAGACGTGCTGGTCTCTGTATCGCAGACACAGAACCAGGAGGAAGCCCCTCCACGCCCACCGAAGACACCAACCCCTCAGGAAAATTGGGGAACAACGATAGGCTTGCCGGAAATGACACCGACAAGCCCGCCATACCGCTCACCTTCAGCCTGGGAAGAAGCGGAACGAAAGGAAAAAGAGCACGATGCACTCCACTGGACGGGGTGCTAGAACGACAACTGCTGGGTGCACGACAGCGAGAAAGTGGCACGAGGATGGTACCCCAAGACATCCAATGCTACGCAATCAGGCAGGAACCAGCCATATGAAACAAAAGCACCAGCACCGGAAGAGGACCACGCGGTCCAAATATCCAAAAACCAGCAACGAAAGGCGCAGCATTCCACCAGAAACTGGAAGGAATGCTAAAACGACAAGTGCTCAGCACACGTCCAATACAAAGTGGACGCAGGGTACTACCCGCAGAAGGACGGAACAAAGAAGGACCTCTCACACTGGCACAGATACCACCGAGACCCGAAGTTCCGAGTGGGAAGGAAAGGAGTTGTTGGGACACAAGAGGAGAGGGATGGGAGCAAAAAAAACCCAACCAGATGTCAATGCCCTACAGAGGCAAATACAAGAGCTGCCGGAGCAGAGGGACCGGGCGTCAAAAGACGAGGACGAATACCGACGCAAGATAACGGACCAACAAACTGCGATGGTAAGACTTCGGGAAGACGTCCAAAGGCTTCGCAGGACGGTCGCAGGATCAGGATTCAGCCTAGCAAGGTTGAAGAAAGAGGTGGACGATGGAAGGAAAGGGAACCAGGAGCTGAAGCATCGGAACCAGGAACTCAGGAAGGAGCTGAGACGAGTGGGGCGGAAGTTCATCGACTTGGGCAATTAGCATCGAGGGACCGATGCTCGGAGGAGACGGGAGCAAATGTCATAAATCGTGACTAAGCAACGTTGATTTCACATGACTAATGCTTATTAGTCATAGGGTATGTTAGTTTTTGCACTATGACCTCGTTTGACTCATACCTTTTACATGACTACGCACTTGCGAGTCATCGTTTGATTATGATTAGTTAATGGTTTCATGACTCACGATTGTGACGTCATATGATGTAATGACTTTCGCACATGACTCATATTACGAGTCATGGGTTTTACGCATGCGACTCATTTGAGAGCATTATCGAGTTAATGGGTTTGGATACGTGTCACAAATCATGACTAAGCAAGGCAGATTTCACATGACTAATACTTATTAGTCATAAGGTATGTTGGTTTTCACACTATGACGTCACTTGACTCATAGTTCTCACATGACTATGCACTCGCAGGTCATTGTTATATTATGATTGGTTGATTGATTTATGACTCACGATTGTGACGTCACACGATGTAATGACTTTTGCACATGACTCATATTATGAGTCATGGGTTTCACGCAGGTGACTCGTTTGAGCACATGACTTGTTTTATGGGTTTTGATTTGTTAAAGGAATGTTGCGCAATGACTCATATGAGTCATTGAGGGATTTCGCACTATGACTCACTACGAGTCATAGAGGTTTATGTAGCACGGGTTGATGAGTCACCAGGGTTAGGCTTGTGAGAAGATGCCTATATAAGGCGCTTGGTTCCGACCAAGGGATAGGACCACGAACCATCTCTCCTCCACCTCCGGCGATTGAAATCTCAACACCACGGGAAATCATCGTCACCCGCCCCCACCCACCTCTCTTCCCCCATCATGGCTACTGCGTAGGAGTTGACGTTAAGCCAGCTCCCCTCCTCCTGGGGCACGCATGCCTCCCCTCCTTGAGGTTCTTCTTCCCGTTCATCGTTGACACCCGCTCATGAAGTTCGGTTCTCCCCCTTACCCCGCACTGCCTTTGCACCTCGCTTATGATTTTGCACAGTCGGAAAGCTTCTCGCTACGCTCACGGTCGGCGTTAGGGTGTCGGACTCTTGGTCGAAGTAGGCCCCGGCTTGCCGGGCTTGTACCTCTGATGGGGAAAGCCTCGGTTAGTAACATCACGGTCTCGTCCCGGTCTCGTCCTCGTCCAAAAAGCGCTTGCTATGGCCCGTTTGACGGTTGTGGCTAGCCCGCTTGCGATCCTTCCTCCACCCGCCTCCCGGTTCCGTCCGCTGGCACCGTACTGCCCCATAAGCTGGCACCTTACAGCTAATCCTCCCCACCGGCTGGCACCCTACTGCTCCTCACCTGCTGGCACCCTACTGCTACTCCCCGGCTGGCACCCTACTGCTCATCATCGTTGGCTGGCATCCCCTCTGCCTGGTGGCTCCGCTCGCCCACCTGCCTCTCTCCCCCCTGCGATTTCCTCCACGGTCGCAAACCTCGCTTAGGTTACGGTTGATCATGGTATTGCACTGCCTCCTTGGTCTCTCCTAAACGCCGACCCGCCGCCACCTTCCGGTCACTCCCGACCGTTGAGCCGCCGCCCCAACCGGATTTCACCGTACGGGTTCTTGGATTTGGCATATTGGCAATAGTAGTTATATCTAGGCGTTTCTTTGATTCTTTTCTT
>Ga0307513_10000707_pt1 | contig 48005 bp, 37 predicted proteins | sample 15_EM_MG_FD_202174 | JGI IMG/M metagenome (GOLD analysis project Ga0307513, IMG submission 202174) | Populus trichocarpa ectomycorrhiza microbial communities from riparian zone in the Pacific Northwest, United States - 15_EM | ecosystem: Host-associated > Plants > Roots > Unclassified | place...
GACGCTTTGATGGTTTCAGGGTAAAGCATCGCGGGCAGGGCCCGCTCCTACAAAAGCTTAGCGGATGATGAAGTCGATGAAGCGCGCCACTTTCGAGTACGGCGGTTTGAGCATGTCGCTGCCCGCGCGCCGCGACTGCCACAGGATCGGCAGCGCCTTGCTGAAGGCATCGAAACCCGCATGCCCGTGATACGCGCCCATGCCGCTGGGCCCGATGCCGCCGAAGGGCAGGTTGTTGATGCCGAAATGCAGCACGGTGTCGTTGACGGTAACGCCGCCGGCCAGGGTGTTGCGCAGGATCTTCTCCACGCTGTCGCGGTCGTGGCTGAAGGGATACAACGACAACGGCCGGTCGTGCGCGTTGACGTAGGCGATCGCCTCGTCCAAGTTGCGATAGGACTTGATCGGCAGGATCGGCCCGAAAATTTCTTCCTGCATCACCTTCGCGTTCTCGCCCGGTTCCAACACCACGGTGGGCGGAAACAGGCGTTGCTGCGCATCGCCGTTCTCGGCCAGCGGCAGTACTTGCAGGCCGAGTGCGCGCGCGTCATCCAGATAGCCTTGCAGGCGCGCGTATTGACCGTCGTTGATGATGCGGGTGTAGTCGCTCGAATCGGCCAGGGTGCCGTAGCGCGCGCGGACCTGCTCGCGCAGCGCCTCCGCCAATGCCGGCGCGCGGCCTTCGTCGATCAGTACGTAATCGGGCGCGATGCAGGTTTGTCCGCCGTTGAACCATTTGCCGGTCGCCAGCCTCGCAGCGGCCTGTTCGAGCGGAAAGTCCGCGCACACGATGGCAGGCGACTTGCCGCCCAGTTCCAGCGTCAGTGGGGTCAGGTGGGCGGCGGCGGCGGCCATTACCTTGCGGCCGACTGCGGTGGAACCGGTGAACACTAGATGGTCGAACGGCAACGCGGCGAATGCGCCGGCCACCTCCGCGCCTCCGGTCGCCACCGCGACGCGATCGGCGGGGAACACCTCGGCGAGCAGGCTGCGCAGGAAGCCGGTCGTGTTGGGCGTGTGCTCGGAGGGCTTCAAGTAGACGTGATTGCCGGCGGCAATGGCGGTAGCTAGCGGAATCAGCGCCAGATTGACCGGGTAGTTCCAGGGCGCGATCACGCCAACCACGCCCACCGGTTCCGGCCGGATCTCCGCGCGCGCCGGCCAGAAGCGCCAGCCCACGCCCACACGCTTGGGTTTCATCCACTTGCGCAGATGGCTGCGCAGGTGGTCGATCTCGTTGAGTACGGTCATGCCGTCGGCGATCAAACTCTCATGCCGCGAACGGTGGCCGAAGTCGCTGGCGATGGTTTCGGCCATTTCTTCCAGCCGTCGCTTCAGGGCGTCGCGCAGGCGCTGCAGGTCTTCGCGGCGCTGGGCGTAATCCGGTCGTCTGGATTGCCAGCTTGTGCGGAGGCGGGCCAGGGTGGTGGAAAGTTCGATGATCGGAGTGTCGGCGGTAGTGTCCATACGCCAGAGTGTAGTCGGGCCTCCGCGGGCCTGCCCATTACAATGCAAGGATGACCGCACTCCGCCCCTATCTTGGCCGGCTTCCCACCCTTGGCCAGCGTGTTTACGTGGACCCGGCCTCCACCGTGATTGGCGACGTGGAGTTGGGCGACGATGTCTCCGTCTGGCCGGGCACCGTCATCCGCGGCGACGTGAACCATATCCGCATCGGTGCGCGCACCAATGTCCAGGACGGCACCATCATTCATGTCAGCCACCACAGTCCGTACAACCAGGCCGGCTATCCGACCCTGATCGGGGAGGACGTCACCGTTGGCCACGGCACCATCATCCACGCTTGCAGCATCGGCGAACGCTGTCTAATCGGCATGGGCGCCTGCATCCTCGACGGCGCGAAAGTGGAGATCCACGGCTTCGTCGGCGCTGGCGCTGTAATCGGCCCGGGCAAAGTGGTGGGCGAAGGCGAACTTTGGCTGGGCAACCCCGGACGTTTTGTGCGCCGGCTCAGCGACAAGGAAATCGAGAGCCTGCTGTACTCGGCCCAGCATTACGTGCGGCTGAAAGACCAATACCTAGCCGCGTAGCCCCGACCTACACGCTACTCCCGGTCGCATCGCGCGTTGTCCGTTGCGTACGGGCGGCAGTCACGCGACACTGGTGTACGGGCATGGGGATGCCCAATCACGGAGCGATAGATGATGAAGGCGATGATTCGTGGCCTGCTGGCCACGTTGTGCGTGGGGTTGGCCCTGTCCGCAGCCGCACAGGCACCGGAAGAGGGAGCGGGGTCGGGGAAGACTCCAGAGCAGTTCGTCGCTTCGTTGCATTTCAAGGACGGAGAGATCGCGGTACCGCAAGCTAAGGCGCACTTCCGGCTGACGCCGGCTTTTCATTACCTGGAACAGGCCGATGCGCGACGCGTATTGGAAGAACTGTGGGGCAATCCTCCGGACGAGAGCGTGCTGGGCTTGATCGTGCCAGCCGCTCCGACCTTGGTGGAAGACAACAGCTGGGCGGTGGTGGTCACTTATTCCGACGACGGCTACGTCTCCGATGAGGACGCTGCCAAGATCGACTACCAGGAAATGCTGGAGGAAATGCAGCAAGGCACCAAAGACGAGAACGCCGCGCGCAAGGAGGCGGGTTACGGCACCGTCGATCTGCTGGGTTGGGCCGTGGCGCCGCGCTACGACGCCGCCAGCAAGAAAATGTACTGGGCCAAAGAGCTGAAGTTCGACGAGGCCAAGGACAATACGCTGAACTACGACATCCGCGTGCTCGGCCGTAACGGCTACCTGAGCCTCAACGCCGTCTCCAACATGTCGGAGCTGGGACTGGTGCAGACCGGCATGCAGCAACTGCTGCCGATGACCGAGTTCGACGCGGGCGCGCGCTATGCCGACTACGACTCTTCCACCGACAAGGTGGCCGCGTATGGCGTGGCTGCGCTGATCGGCGGGGGACTGGCGGCCAAGGCTGGCTTGTTCGCCAAACTAGGGTTGATCCTGGCCAAGTTCTGGAAGTTGGGATTGATCGCTTTTGTGGGTCTGGGCGCATTTATCAAGAAGTTGTTCGCTGGCAAGCGTGAAAAAGGCGCGGTCAGCTGACCGCAGACAGCGATTCAACACCTACGCCACTGAGCCCATTCTTAGGGCTTAGTGGCGGCTTCAAGGTGGCCGAGAAACGCAAGCGCCTGCGCGCGGCTGTTTCCGCACATCTCCATCGACGGCCGCAACGAGACGCAGAACGCCGGTCGTTCGGGCTTTTCGAACAGTCGGCAACGCAGGTCATCGTCCAGTTGCACGCAGCGCACCCCAGCCGGCTTGCCCAGCGGCATCCCGGGAATCGGCGAGGTGATCGACGGCGCGATGCAGCAGGCGCCGCAACGGTTGCGGCAGGGAAATGGGGTCTGGGTCACCGCAACAGTTTAGTCGTGCTGGGCAAGGTGGGGATTCGCGGCTAAAGTCGACGCTGGCGGGAATAGGAAACAGGAACGCGCATGGCGCGCAAAGAATATTCGCGGACTGGATTCCGCCGTTCGCAACGCTTGGCAGGATCGGGTCACCGCGTCGCCTTACCCGGTTGGGTCGGCGTCTGATGCTGGATACCTATCGCGAGGTGATCACTCCCGAAGGCGTGGCCCTGCACCTGCCTGTCGCCGGCCCGGTGCCGCGCGCGGTGGCGTGGGGCATCGACCTGGCCATCCGCCTGGGCATTCTGATGCTGGTCGGCACCGTGCTGGCCTTGCTGGGTGCGGCCGGTCAGGGCCTGTATCTGATTCTGCTGTTCCTGATCTTCTGGGCCTATCCGATCCTGTTCGAAGTGCTGTGGGACGGACAGACGCCGGGTAAGAAAGCCATGTCGTTGCGCGTGGTGAACGGCGATGGCGCCCCGGTCGGCTGGCTGGCCGCGATTACCCGCAATCTGCTGCGCACCGTGGACATGCTGCCATTCGGTTATGCCGCCGGCCTGATCGCCTGCCTGGCCGATCCGCATGCACGACGCCTGGGCGACATGGTCGCCGGCACCCTGGTGGTGCACAACGAACGCGAACGCGATTCTACGGCGGCGCCGGTGAACGCAGTGATCGCGCCCAGCGCCAGCCTACAGCCTGCGGAACAGGCGGCCGTGGTCGCTTTCGGCGAGCGCGCCCCGCTGCTGACGCCCGCGCGGCAGGAAGAGTTGGCGAATATCGTCGAACCCTTGACCGGCAGCCGCGGGCAGGGCGGCGTGCTGCGCCTGTACGGCATGGCCAACTGGTTGCTGGGGCGGCGATGAGACAGGAACAATTCGTCGCCCGCCATCAACGCGAATGGCAGCTGTTCGAACACTGGCTGGAAACGCGCGGCAATGCGCGCCATGCGCTGGCCGAACGCAATATCGGCGAGATCGGCGACGAGGATATTCCCGCGCGTTATCGGCGCTTGTGCCAGCAATTGGCGCTGGCGCGCAAGCGCGGCTACAGCCCGGTGGTGACGGCGCGGTTGCAGGCGTTGATGCAACGCGGCCACAACCTGCTGTATCGCACGCCGGCGCCGCGCTGGCAGCGCGCGGTCGAATTCCTGCTCGCCGATTTTCCGCGCTTAGTGCGCAGCGAAGCCGCGTGCATGTGGGCGGCGCTGGCGTTGTTCGTGGTGCCGCTGGTGACGATGTTCGTGCTGTTGCAGTTCTATCCGGAACTGATCCACGGGCTGATGAGCCCGCAGGAAGTGGCGGAGCTGGAGCGCATGTACGACCCCACCAGCGAGCGCCACAAACTAGGGCGCGAGAGCGGCACCGATTGGTACATGTTCGGCGTCTATATCATGAACAATATCAGCATCGGCCTGCGTACCTTCGCCAGCGGCTTGCTGGCCGGCGTGGGCACGATTCTGGTGCTGATCTTGAACGGGATCGGCATCGGTGCGGCATTCGGTCATCTGCAGCAGATCGGCTCGGGCGATCCGCTGTGGCGCTTCGTTGCCGGCCATGCGCCGTTCGAACTGACCGCCATCGTGCTCGCGGGCGGCGCGGGATTGCGGTTGGGCTTCAACCTGATCGCGCCGGGGCAGCGCAGCCGCATCGATGCGTTGGTCGTGGCCGGAAGAAAGGGCGCCAAGCTTTGCCTGGGCATCGCTTTCATGCTGCTGGTGGCCGCTTTCATCGAGGCGTTTTGGTCTTCGACGCAATCCATTCCGGCATCGATCAAGTACACGGTATCGGGCGTGCTGTGGACGCTGGTATTCCTGTGGTTGTGGCGCGGCGGTCGCCATCTGTCGGGAGACGCGGATGCGTCTTGAGCAGATGACCGTGCACCTGCGCTCGCGCTCGGCGTGGGAAGCGGTGGAGCTGGGAACAGCATTGGTGCGCCGTGATGCCGGAATCCTCTGGAAATCCTGGTTGCTGGTCACGCTGCCTCTTTTCCTCGCCCTCAATGCCATCGCGTGGGCCATCGACGTGATGTGGCTGCCCTGGGTGGCGTTGTTGTGGATGAAGCCGGCGTTGGACCGGATTCCGCTGTTCGTGATCTCGCGCAGCGTGTTCGGCGCTACGCCTACGGTGCGCGAGACGCTGCTCGCGCAGTTACGCTGGGGAGGGGGGCCGGTGCTGCACTACCTGACCTGGCGGAGATTCAGCCCCGCCCGCTCCCTGCTGATGCCGATCGAGCTGCTGGAAGGCGTCAAGGGTTCGCGCTTGCGGGAACGAAAGCGGGTTCTGGGCGGCGCGGTCTACGGAAACGCGGCGTTGCTCACCTACATCTTCCTGTGTTTCCAGGCTTCGCTGACCGTCGCCTGCCTGTTCCTGATCTTGCTGTTCATCCAGCCGGAGTATCTGCCGGAAACGATACGTGCCGGCTGGGCAATGATTGGCGAGCGCACACCATGGTGGGCGATGGCCGCGTGGAATTTTTTCGTATGGATCGCGGTTTCGGTCGTTGAACCCTTCTTCGTCGGCGCAGGCTTCGGGCTCTACCTCAACCGCCGTACCCAGATCGAAGCCTGGGACGTCGAGATCGCCTTCCGCAAATTGCGCGCACGGTTGACTGCGGCCGCCGCTCCCTTCGTCCTGGCGTTGTTCCTGTTTGGCGCTGGCCTGCCCATGCTGCGCGCTCAGGAAACAACACCGGCACAAAAGTCAGCGGAGGCATTTACCTGCCCGATCACGGTTCCGGAGGAGTCCAAGAAAACCAACGAACCGCCGACGCTGCCCATCGTATTCGGTGAACAACGTGTCGACGAAAGCCGTTTCAGCAAAGCCGTGGACCAGGCCTATCGCGATCCCCTGCTCAATGCCAAACGCAAGCAGGTGACGTGGGAGAAGCGGGACAAGACCAAGCCCAAACCGCCACAGCAACGCGATATGTCATGGCTGTCCGGCTTCGCCACTGCATTCGCCTTCCTCGCCGAATGGGGCCTATGGATCCTGGTGGGCGGCTTGGTGTTGATCCTGCTGCTGACCATGCGCCACTGGCTGCCGTGGATGCGCGGATCGCTGCGTCGATACAAGCCGCTGCCAACGGAAGTGGAAACCGAGACCTTGCAGCTTCTCGAGACCCTGCCCGACAACGTGCCGGCCGAAGCGCGCCGGTTGTGGGTGCAGGGCAAGCCGCGCCATGCGCTGGCGCTGCTGTATCGCGCGAGCGTGGAGACCATGGCACGGCGCGCGGAAGTCACCTTGCCCCCCGGCGCCACCGAATCCGAATGTCTGCGCGCGTCGCGACGAATGCCCGATGGCGAGGACCGCAGCTTGTTCGCGCGAATGGTGCGGGTGTGGCAGTACGCGGCCTATGCGCAACAGCTTCCCGCGCAGGAAGAGTTCGATGATCTGCTGTCGAGCCTGCAACAGCGCTATCGGTGGGCGGCATGAGCCGGTTGCGCTCAGGCGCGCGCATCGCGCTGATCGTGGTACTGGCCGCCGCGGTGATCGGCGGCGGTGCGGCCTGGTTCCTGCATACCTACGAGAAGGTGGAGCGCGAAATTGCGCTGCCGCCACGCGGTGAAGCTGACTACAACCCGCTGTATGCGCTGAAGAAAGCGTTGCAGGCCGACGGGCTGAAGGTCGAATCGCGCCAGCGCCTCAATCTGGCCACGCAGAAACTCGGCGCGCACGACACGCTGCTGATTCTCAACGACCCGCGCAGCATGACGCCGGTGGAGTCGCGCCGATTGCTCGAATGGGTAGCGACCGGCGGCCATCTGCTGCTGCGTACGCCGCCCGAGAATAGCGGCAACGAAGAAACCTCGGTGCCCATTCTGGAAGCGTTGGGCATCCTGCTGACGGAGGGTTCACCCGAATGCGAATCGTTGCAGGTGGAGGGTCAGGACCACCACATCGAGTTCTGCGGCGGCCGCCGTTTCTTCTTTAACGGAGTCGAACCCGAACTTTCCTGGGGCGATCTGCAGGCGGCCTACGTGTATGCGCGACTCGCGCACGGCAAGGGCCATGTCGACGTGTTGGCCGATTTCGATTTCCTCACCAATGGCGACAAAATAGAAAGCACTTCGCGGCGGATCGGCGCCGGCAAGGTCGGCGGCCTGCGCGACCTTCCACATCGAGCACTGGCGCGGCAGGTGCTGGCGCCCAATTACGGCCAAGGCACCGTGCATCTGGTCTACGCCGCGCAGATGCCCTCGCTGTTCCGCACGGTGCTGACTCAAGGCTGGCCGGTGTGGGCGCCGCTGCTGCTCGCGCTGCTGGCCTGGCTATGGCTGCGCATGCAGCGCTTCGGCCCGCTGCGGCCGTCGCCGCCGACCGAACGGCGTTCGTTGCTGGAACACGTGCGCGCCAGCGGCGAACACCTGTTCCGCTATAACAGGCGCGCCCTGCTGTACGCGGCGGTACGCAATTCCTTCCTCGCCCGCCTGCGCCGCCGCGATCCGGTAGCCGCAGCGTTGACCGGCGAAGCGCAGATCGGCGCGATCGCCGAGCGCCTGGGCATTTCCGCCGACAAAATAAGAACCGCCCTGCAACCGCCCTCTTCGCACGACAAGCCCGCCTTCCGCGACCGTATTTCCACTTTGATCCAGCTGAGAAACCGCATATGAACGATGACGACCAATTCGTTTCGCAAGCCGCTTCGCAAGTCGCTTCGAGCACAGGTTCAATCACCGGTGAAGCGCTGGCCGAGCGCGCCGCCGCCGTGCGCGAGGAGGTTTCCAAAGCCTTCATCGGCCAGCCGGAGGTGCTGGACCAGATCCTGATCGCGCTGCTCGCCGGCGGCCATGTGCTGATCGAAGGCGTTCCCGGCCTGGGCAAGACGCTGCTGGTGCGCGCGCTGGCGCAAGCGCTGGACCTCAACTACGCGCGTGTGCAGTTCACTTCCGACCTGATGCCCAGCGACGTCAGCGGCCATGCGGTCTACGACCCCAAGACCGAGAGCTTCAAGATCCGCCGCGGCCCCGTGTTCACCAACCTGCTGCTGGCCGACGAAATCAACCGCGCTCCAGCTAAGACCCAGTCCGCGTTGCTGGAAGTGATGCAGGAAGGACAGGTCACGATCGAAGGCAAACCCTTCGAGCTATCGCCGCCCTTCCTCACCATGGCCACGCAGAATCCGGTGGAACAGGAGGGCACGTATCCGCTGCCGGAAGCGCAACTGGATCGCTTCCTGCTAAAGATTCTGATCGACTATCCGCAACTGGCCGACGAAAAACGCATGGTCGATGCCATCACCACCGGTCGCAGCGCGGGCGATTTCGACCTCTCCCAGGTGCGGCGCGTACTCGGCGCCAGCGATATCGTGGCCATGCAGCGCGGCACCGCCGAGGTGATCGTGGATGAGCAGGTGATCGATTACGCGGTGCGGATCGTGGCCGCCACGCGCAAGTGGCCGGGCATCTCGCTCGGCGCCGGTCCGCGCGGCAGCATCGCACTGGTGCGCGCCGCGCGTGCGCAGGCGGTGCTGCAAGGCCGCGACTTCGTCACGCCCGACGACGTGCGCGAAATCGCCAAGCCTGCGCTGAGGCACCGCATCACTCTGGCGCCCGAACTGCAGATCGAAGGCCAGTCGCCCGACGATGCCTTGCATGCGCTGCTGGCCAAGGTGGAAGCGCCGCGGAAATGAAGCGACGTGTTTCTGCTCGTGCACGGCTTGTCTTCCCCCTTTGCAAAAGGGGGATTGAGGGGGATTTGCCTTTGACTTTGCTTTCCGCGGCTATCGCCAAGAGCAAATCCTCCCCAGCCCTCCTTTTTCAAAGGAGGGAGCCGCTTTGAGGCCTGCGCCGGTTTTAATCGGGTTGCTCGTGCTTTGGAGCCTGTCCGGCCTTGGCGTACTGTTCGCGGGTGTGCCCTTCCTTGTCTGGCAGCTGACGGGCATTGGCCTTGCCCTGCTCGCGATAGGCGACGCCTTGCTCCTGCGCCGCCGCGAAACCCCGCAGGTATCGCGCGAGATTCCCGAAGCGCTGCCGCTGGGAATCGAACGCGACGTTACCCTGCGCGTGGAATCGATGTCGGGCCAGCGTGTCGACTTGTTCGACCTGCATCCCGGCGCGTGGCCCGCGCAGGGTCTGCCGCAGCGTCTGCAGCTGGCGCCAGCCACCGCTTCCACTTTCAGCTACCGCCTGCGTCCCACCGCGCGCGGAGATGCGACCTTCGCCGGCGTGCAGTTGCGCATGGCCTCGCCGCTGCGCTTGTGGCGTCAATCGCGCATCGCCGGCGAGCCGCAGCGGGTACGCGTGTATCCCAATTTCGCGCCGCTGACCAAGTTCGCCTTGTTCAGCGCCGAACAGGCCTCGCGGCTGGTCGGCGCGCATCTGAAGCGTCGTCGCGGCGAAGGCACGGACTTCAACCAGATGCGCGAATATCGCGTCGGCGACAGCCTGCGTCAGATCGATTGGAAGGCGACCTCACGCTCGCGCAAGCTGATCTCACGCGAGTACCAAGATGAGAAGAACCAGCAGCTGGTGATGATGGTGGATACCGGCCGCCGCATGATGGCGCAGGAAGGCGAGCTGGCCCATTTCGATCATGTGTTGAACGCGACATTGGTGGTGTCCTACCTGGCGCTGCGCCAGGGCGACGCAGTCGGCCTGTTCGCCAGCGGCGGCGAAGCGCGTTGGGTCGCGCCCAAGCGCGGCATGGTCAGCATCGACACCTTGCTGCGTGCCAGCTACAGCCTGCAGCCGCAACCGGTGGCCACCGATTACCTGGCCGCCGCGACGGAACTGTCGGTACGCCAGCGCAAACGTTCGCTGATCATGCTGGTCACCAACGTCCGCGACGAAGACATCGAAGACCTGCTGGCCGCGGTGCGCCTGCTGCAGAAGCGCCATCTGGTCTGCGTCGCCAGCCTGCGCGAACGCGCGCTGGACGAAGCGATGAACGAGGAAGTCGGCGACCTGCCCGGCGCCATCCGTGCCGGCGCCCTTGCGCGTTACCTGGAACAACGCACCGCCGCGCACGACAAGCTGCGCAGCCACCGGGTCATGGTGTTGGATGTCGCCAGCGAAGAACTCCCTGCCGCACTGGTGGAGCGCTATCTGGCGGTCAAGCGGGACGGGTTGCTGTAAACGTGCTCCACGCGGGCGATGTTTTCCGGCGGCAGCGGTAGGATCGCCGTAGCATCACGCGAACAATCGGGAGCGAACCCAATGAAATCCTGGCTGGCGATAGCCGCACTCTGCATGCCGATGACCGTTTCGGCGGTCGAAACCGTTCGCCTCGAGAATGGGCTTATCGCCCTGGAAGTCACCCCGGAGCTGGGAGGGCGCGGCTTGGCTTTCTCGCTCAAGGGCCGTCCTAACCTGCTGAAGACAGGGGAGCCGCTGGCCACCCGACCCAAACCCGAAGTCAGCGCAACCGCCGACGACATCGGCTACCTCGGCCACGACGTGTGGGTAGGGCCGCAAAGCCAATGGTGGGCACATCAGGACGCCAATCCCGTGCGGCGCGAGGCCCAGGCCAACTGGCCGCCGGATCCGTTCCTGGCTTTCGCCGATACCCACGTTCTGGAGAGAACGCCGACGCGTCTGGTCCTGGAAGGTGTGGAGAGCCCGGTCTCGGGCGTGCGCCTGCGCAAGACATTCCAATTGTCCGCTGCCAGGGCGGATACGGTGGAAGTCCGTGCGACCGCACGCAACATCCGCGATACCGACATTGCCTGGGATCTGTGGTTCAACACACGCACTCCGTCGTATATGCGCGTGTACGTGCCGGTGGCAGGAGACGAGGACGTGCGCGTGCAATCATCCACCGAACAGGGCATAGAGTCCGTGCTGCCGCGCGTGGAGCGCGGCTTGTTCTCGTTGGACCGGCCTGCGCTTGCCGAAGGCTCGAGCGCCCGTCGCGGCAAGGTTTTGATCCAACCCGCCGCGGGCTGGATGGCGGGATTCGCCAGTGGTCAGCTCTTCCTGATCCGGTTCCCGTATCACCCCCGTTCGCTAATCCATCCCGAGCAAGGCCAGGTGGAGCTTTATCTGGACGAGCACGCGGATGCGGCCGCAGGGCTGCTGGAAATGGAGGTGCATGCGCCGTACCGCACGCTCAAACCGGGCGAAGAAATGGAAGCGGTGGAGTGGTGGACCGCGATGCCGTACGACGGACCGGATACGCGCGAGGCGCAAGTGGCGTTTCTGTGCGGGGAAGCGGCGGAGCGGATGGGGCTTGCTAACTTCTGCGGCGAATGAAGAGTGAGACGCAGTAGCGCGCTACCTGGAACGCATCGCCGCGCACTTGCGAAGGGCAGAACAGGCGGGAAGATGGTTCAGGCGCCTGGCGGGCTGGGTTCCAATTTGCCTGCAGCGGCCTTCCAGCTGGCGGCTGCTTCCTCATGATCTTCTGCCCGTGACATGCAAGTGAAAAACTCGAGATCATCCCACACAGTCTGAACCAACCATTCGCACTTGAACGACAGCAACTTGGCTCGCGCCAAATCATGCATCAATCCAGTGAAGGATTCGGGAGTGAACACCCAGCAATGCACATCGTGATAGGACCCGTTTACTTCAGCATCCGTCGCAATCGCGATCGCGTCCTCAACGGTGTAAATGCGTTCGAGTTCGCTATCGACTATCTGGCCTCTCCACGCCTTCCCGCAATCGATCGTCGTCATGTTGAGGGTGCAATCCAGAATCCGATTCGCACCTGGAACACGTCGTCTCCGGATGAACTCGGAAACCACATCGGCAAAAGTGGAGGGTTCTCGCAGATAGTCAAAGCAGTATCTTTTGTCCGGAATGGCCAGTCTCACCGTACCACCGGGCCGGACGATCTCATCTATTTCCCGCAACCAGGAGACCAGATCCGGCACATGCTCTATAACATGCGAGGCGACCACGTAGTCGGCGCCGCTCCATTTTTCGCTATTAGGTGAATGGCCCGAAGCAAGTGCTTCGGCGAGTGAGGACTGTCCCCAAACCGCATCTACCCAGAGCGCGTCATTGTTAACGCCCGGATCGTTTTTCCAGCGCGACTTCAAGGTATCCGTATCGCAATGATCCACATAGTAGACAGCTCCGTCGCTCTTTCGAACGAGAGGCTTGTCCAGCGCGCCAATTTCCACGCCGATTAGATTTGCTACCGCAAGACCGTCTAGAATTTTTTCTCGGCGTCCCAAGAGACCTCCCTGTTTGGCAACGAAAAACTGGAGACCTGCTTCGCCAGTCGGGAAAGGGGATGCCAAATATTGATTGGATTTATTCTACAAGAATAACTCAGGCGTTCTCGAAGGCGTGAAGGTGGGCGCCTCTGCGTTTGAATGGCTCTATTCCCGATTGCGAATATTCTTGCGTTTGGGCCTATTGTCTGTGAACGGCGTCTAATGTGCGGGTGCAGTGGGGTGGCGCTCGTACAATTCCAGGTCATCCGACGCTGGAATGGACCACACCAACTCGCTCCGCCAAAAGTATCGCCGGTCGTATTCTTGCGGCGACGAATGGGGGTTTTTGCAGGCGGTGGATCGGATTGCTCATACGGTGGGCCAGGGCCCCTACGAGTTCCATGCAGAGAACGCATAGACTTAGCGTCCCGCTTCTCCCCCCGTCGCCTTGCACAACCCCCAAGCAATCATCACCAACCCCGCCAGCGACACGCAGTTGATCAGCAGACGCAGCGCCCCCAGCCAAGCGAACATCGTGCCGATCCGGGCGGCGGAATCGACGACGGTGGAGGAGCTGATCACCCAGTTCTGGTAAAGCCCCACCACAAGCTGCAGCACCGCGCAGCCCAACATCAAGCCGATGCCGATCAGGCCCAGCTGCCTGGCCTTGCCGGGGCGCGCCGCCGTCCACAACATCGCCAGGGCGATGCCGCAGGCCAGCAGCTCCGGAAGCGCGTAGCCAAGCGTGGTCAATGCGGGGATCAGGAACGTATCCATTTCGTTACTCCCTCAGTCCGCAGTGACCAAAGACGCATCCTTGCCGCGCAGCGCGGCGTAAACCGGCGCGGTGTCGGGGCGCACGCCATGCCAGAGTTCGAACGCCGCCGCGGCCTGTTCCACCAGCATGCCCAGGCCATCGACCATGTCGCGGCAACCCGCGGTGCGCGCCCAGGCCAGGAACGCGATGGCCGCTTCGCCATAATTCAGATCCACCGCCAGCGTGCGCGGCGTCGACAACTGGAACGGCAGCGAGAATTCCGTCGCACCGCTGCGGGATGCGGAGGTGGCGTTGACGATCAGCGCGAAGTCGCCTTCGTTGACCAGATCCTCCCAGTAGCGCGAATGCGCGCGTTCGGGTTCACCCAGCGCATCGGCCAGCGCATCGGCGCGCTCGGGAGTGCGATTGGCGATGATCAGTTCGGAGACGCCGGCGTCGAGCAGCGCCGGCGCCACACCGCGCGCCGAACCGCCCGCACCCAACAGCAGCGCGCGGCGTCCGCGCAGATCCAGGCGCAGGCGGCCGGTCAGATCGCGCACCAGGCCGATGCCGTCGGTGTTGTCGCCATGCCACTGGCCGTCGTTGCGGGTCAGCGTGTTGACCGCGCCGGCGCGCTGCGCGCGCTCGCTGGTCGCGCTGCAAAGCGCGAAGGCGGCTTCCTTCAAGGGCAGGGTGACGTTGGCGCCCCTGCCGCCGCCGGCCGCGAAAGCGTCCAGCGCCTGCATGAACGCCTCCGGCGCGGCATCGACGGCGGTGTAGTTGAGTTCGATACCGGTCTGACGCCCGAACGCGGCGTGGATGCGCGGCGACAGAGAATGCGAAACCGGGTGACCGAAGACGGCGTAATGGCTCATGCAGGACTCCTGATTGAGGCTGACAGTGTGCAACTTTCGGCCAACCGGGAACAGTCCGCGGCAACCCGATATCGTCATTCCAGCGAAAGCTGGGATCCATTTTGACTTTGCTCTTGTTTCGACATGCGCGCCTTGTAGAACCAACGAATACAGCGAAGATCAAGATGGATCCCAGCTTTCGCTGGGATGACGACACGAATGGTCAGTGACCGCCTTCCTTCAACCAGCGCGCCGCATCCAGGGCGAAGTAGGTGAGCACGCCATCAGCGCCGGCGCGCTTGAATGCCGTCAGCGCTTCCAGCACGCAGGCCCGTTCGTCCAGCCAGCCGTTGGCGAATGCCGCCTTCAGCATCGCGTATTCACCACTGACCTGGTAGGCGAAGGTGGGCACGCCGAATTCGTCCTTCACTCGCCGCACCACGTCCAGGTACGGCATGCCGGGCTTGACCATGACCATGTCCGCGCCTTCATCGATGTCCAGAGCGACTTCATGCAGCGCTTCATCCGAATTGGCTGGGTCCATCTGGTAGCTGTACTTATTGCCCTTGCCCAGGCTGCCGGCGCTGCCCACCGCGTCGCGGAATGGGCCGTAGAACGCGGAGGCGTACTTGGCCGAATAAGCCATGATCCGCGTGTGCACGTGGCCCTCGCTTTCCAGCGCCTCGCGGATCGCGCCGATGCGTCCGTCCATCATGTCGCTGGGCGCCACGATGTCCACGCCGGCGCGCGCATGCGATAGCGCCTGCTTGACCAGCGCTTCCACGGTAATGTCGTTCATCACGTAGCCGCTATCGTCGATGATGCCGTCCTGTCCATGGGTGGTGAACGGGTCCAGGGCCACGTCGGTGATCACCCCCAGCTGCGGAAAACGCTGCTTGAGCGCGCGCACCGCGCGTTGGGCCAGGCCTTCGTCGTCCCACGCGGCTTCGGCGTCCAGCGATTTGGCTTCCGGCGCGGTGACCGGGAACAAGGCCAGCGCGGGTACGCGCAATTCCGCGGCCTGTTCGGCGACTTTCAGCAATTCTTCGATCGAGAGACGCTCCACGCCCGGCATGGAAGGCACCGCTTCGCGTCCAGGCAGTTCATGTACGAACACCGGATAGATCAGGTCGTTGGCGGTCAGCACGTGTTCGCGCATCAGCCGGCGGGAAAAATCGTCGCGACGCATGCGGCGGGGGCGGGTGTAGGGGTAGGCCATGGGGGCTCCTCAATCGATACGCAAATGATACGCCTGTGAGCTTTTCCCTTCTCCCATCGGGAGAAGGTGGCGCGAAGCGACGGATGAGGGAATGGTAATGACTTGCCAATCAGCTTTCGTCTCAAGCTGACACTTCATTCCCTCATCCGCCCCCGTATCAAGTACGGGGCAGGCTCTGCGGGCACCTTCTCCCGATGGGAGAAGGGTCAAAGCGCGCTACGATTGTTGTCATGCAAACACTGCGTTCCCTGCCAATCCTCGCACGCGGCTGCCTGGCCATGCTCGCAGCGCTGGCGCTGATCTGTTGGCTGGGTCCCTTGTTCAGCGCGTACTCGCCGCATTCGCCGGACTGGAATTCGCTGTCCGTCACTCCCGGCAGCAACGGCCACTGGTTCGGTACCGACGCCATCGGACGCGACATCTTCGCGCGCACCCTGGCGGGCGGACGCCTGTCCCTGACCATCGGCTTGCTGGCCAGTGTGGTCGCGCTGGTGATCGGCCTGGGTTACGGCGCCGTTGCAGGCCTAGCCGGCGGCCGTGTGGAGCGCGCGATGCTGCGTGTGCTCGATGTGTTCTCCGCGCTGCCGTTCCTGTTGGTGGTGATCCTGCTGCTGACCCTGTTCGAACGCTCGCTCGGTCTGTTGCTCGCCGCGATTGGCGGTTATGTGTGGATCGATCTGGCGCGGGTGATGCGCGCCGAAAGCGCCCGCCTGCGCGAAGCGCCGTTCGTGCTGGCGGCGCATGCGGCCGGCGCCACCTTCCCACAACGGTTGCGTTGGCATGTGCTGCCTAACCTGATGCCGCTGGCGTTCGTGTACCTGGGCCTGATATTGCCGCAGGCGATCCTGGTCGAAAGCTTCCTCGGTTTTTTGGGTCTGAGCGTGGACGAACCCTCGGCCAGCTGGGGCACCCTGCTGGCCGAAGGCGTGCAGGAACTGGATTCGGCGCCGTGGACGCTGCTGTTTCCCGCCCTGTTGCTGGTGGTCACGCTGGCCGCTTTCCAGTTTCTGGGCGATGGACTGCGCGATTGGATGGATCTCCGTGGCGAAGCTGGGCGTGGCGAAGGCGGGCGTGGCGAAGCCGGACGCGGCGAGCGCGCCGAGTCGGCCGCAGCATGAAACCTGCCGCTCATGTAGAGCTTGCCGATCTGCGCGTCAGTACGGGCGGACGCAACGGGCGCGAACTGCTGCGCGGACTCTCGCTGGAACTCCAGGGCGGCGAATGCGTCGGTCTGGTCGGGGAATCGGGAAGCGGCAAGAGCCTGACCTCGCTGGCCTTGCTCGACCTGCTGCCGTCCGGATTGAAAGCCAGCAGCCGCTTGCGGGTCGAGGGGCAGGAGATCGTGCTCGGTTCGCCCGCCCATGCTGCTTTGCGCGGACGTATGTTCGGGCTGGTGCCGCAGGATCCGCTCGCGGCCCTGCATCCCTTGCGCAGGATAGGCGCGCAATTGGTCGAAACCCTGCGTTTCGCACGCGGCCTGTCGCGTCAGGCGGCCGACAAGGAAGCCGAGGAACTCCTGCGCCGCGTGCAGATGCCAGATCCGCGTCAGGCGCTAGCGAAATACCCGCATCTTTTCTCCGGTGGCCAGCGCCAGCGCATCGCCATCGCGCTGGCGCTGGCGACGCAGCCGCGCGTGCTGATCGCCGACGAACCGACTTCCGCGCTGGACGCGCGCATCGCCCGCGATATTCTGGATCTGCTCGACGATCTTCGCCGCGAACAGAATCTGGCGCTGCTGCTGATCAGCCACGACCTGCCGCTGGTGGGCGCCTATGCGCAGCGATTGCTGGTGCTGCGTGGCGGCGAAGTGCTGGAACGGGGCGACACGGCCGCGGTATTCGCCGCGCCCGGCCACGCCTACACGCGCGAACTGCTGGCGGCGGACCAGTTGCGGGAACTGCCTGCGGCCGGTGACGATGCGCCGGTGCTGCTGCGCGCCGAGAATCTGCGCATGCGCTATCGCGGCGCGGCGCGCGATGCGCTCGATGGTGTGGATGTCGAGCTGCGGCGCGGAGAAGGCCTGGCCCTGGTCGGCGAATCGGGCAGCGGCAAGAGCACGCTGGGCCGCGTACTGCTCAAACTCCTGCGCGGTGCGCAGGGCCGCATCCTCCTGGACGGCGTCGCGCTGGATTCGCTCAGCGCACGCGAACTGCGCAAGCTGCGAAGGCGCATCGGCGTCGTGTTCCAGGACCCTTATGCGTCGCTGGATCCGCGCCTGGATATCGCGTGCATCGTCAGTGAGCCCCTGCGTATCCATGGCATCGGCGATGCTGCCAGCCGGCGCGCCAAGGCTTCGGAGCTGCTGCAGGCGGTGGGCATGGACGATTCCTCGCTGGACCGCTATCCGCACCAGTTCTCCGGCGGCCAGCGTCAGCGCATCGCCATCGCACGCGCGTTGGCGACTTCACCCGATCTATTGGTCTGCGACGAGGCGGTCTCGGCGCTAGATGCGCACCATCGTGCGGCGATCCTGGCATTGCTCGCCGGGCTGAAACGCGAGCGCGGTCTGGCGTTGTTGTTCGTCACCCACGATCTGGCGGCCGCCTCGGCGGTGGCCGAACGCATTGCCGTGCTCGAGCAGGGGCGCATCGTGGAGTCCGGTGCGACCGCCCAGGTGCTGTCGAATCCGCAGCATCCGCACACGCAGGCATTGGTGCGGGCGCGACCGGCTGCTTAGACGATGCCGCCGCCGATGCCCAGGCGGATGATGCCCACCACGATCACGATGCCGTTGAGGAGCAGCCCGGTTTTTGCTCGTCCGGTTTTAGCGCCGGATGTGAACAGAATGCCGATGGCCGCGATGATCGCGCCGACCGCGGCGAAGGGGATTAGGAACCAGTTGCCCCAACCCAGTAGCGGAATCAGCGCCAGCACCATCCAGATCATGGATACCACGCCCCACAACACACTGATCAGACCCATGGAAGCACTCCTATAAATATGCCGTGCCAACTATAACGCCAGCGCCCCTTCGCTCCTGGCCATTGCCGCCTCGCGTCGGCTACCGTCGTGGCGCCTGCGCCAGCGGCGCAAGGGTATGCGAGCATTCAGTCCCATAGGCCGATCATCCAATCATCCTTCGAGGGGAAACCGCCATGACCCTACGTTCCGCCACTCTTCTCCTACTGGCCCTTGCGCTTAGCGCCTGCGCCGGTACCTCCAAGGTCATGCTGGGCCAGGCGCGTCCGCCAGTCGATCCCGCCCAGGTTCGGATCTACACCACTCCGCCGCCCGGTTCGGTCGAGATCGCACAACTCGAATCCTCCAGCGCGGTCGGCTTCGGAACCCAGGGCCAGACCGACGCCGCGGTCGCCCGCCTCAAGCGCGAAGCAGCCGCACTCGGTGCCAACGGCGTAATTCTGATGGGGGTCGGGTCCAGCGGCTCGCCGGTCGGCATGTCGGTGGGCGCCGGCAGTTATGGCAGGCACAGCGCGGGCGGTATCGGCATCGGCATTCCGACCACTCAGAAGAAAGCCGCAGGCGTGGCGATTTACGTGCCACCGGGCGCCGTGCCTGCGCAACCTTGATCGATTGAGAGCAACGATGACTCCGTGGGAGCGGCTTCCAGCCGCGAGCTTTTCGATCGGTCATACAACAGCTCAGAAGCTCGCGGCTGGAAGCCGCTCCCACAGGGTTCCTTCGAGTTTCATGAAGCCGCCCGCGTAGCCGAACGGTTGCATTGCGGTCATCCAAGTGTAATGACGTATGCGGACAGTGCGCTTTCCCCCGAGAGCACTGGAGAATACCGATGCGCCACCTGTCCACGGTCCTGGGCTGCGCCGCCCTGACGATGTTGATCGCAGGCCCTGGCCTGACCGCAGAACCGGAACACATCCGCGGCAAGGCTTCGAACAAGCGCGCAGCCGCTGCGCCGGCCGCCGCACGCGGCGAAAGCGCGCAGCAGTGGTACAGCGACGGAGCCCGCGCTGCGCGCGCCGGCGCCGAACTCCGCCCGAGCCACGAGAAGGCCAAGAACGTGATCCTGTTCGTCGGCGACGGCATGGGCCTGTCGACGGTGGCGGCCGCGCGCATCCTCGAAGGCCAGCTCAACGGCCGCAGCGGCGAAGAGAACGCGCTGAGCTTCGAACGGTTCCCGTATCTCAGCCTGTCCAAGACTTATTCGGTCGACGGCCAGACCCCCGACTCGGCACCGACGATGACGGCAATGATGACCGGCATCAAGACCAACCAGGGCGTGCTCAGCGTGACCCAGGACGCGCGTTACAACAATTGCGCCTCGGCCAAGGGGAAAAGCGTCGCCACCCTGCTGGAAGTAGCCGAAGCGCTGGGCATGTCCACCGGCATCGTCAGCACTGCGCGTATTACCCATGCCACTCCGGCCGCGACCTACGCGCACACGCCGAACCGCGATTGGGAAAGCGACGCCGAGCTCAGCGCCGAAGCCAAGACGTCGGGCTGCAAGGACATCGCACGCCAACTGGTGGAATTCCCGTATGGCGACGGGCTGGAAGTCGCGCTCGGTGGCGGCCGCAGCTACTTTCTGCCCAGCACGCTCAACGATCCCGAAGACACCAGCAGCAAAGGCCGCCGTCTTGACGGCCGCAATCTGGCCAGCGAATGGAGCAGTCGGCCGGCCTCGGCCTATGTCTGGAACAAGGCGCAGTTCGATGCTATCAATCCAGCCACGACCCGACATCTGCTGGGTCTGTTCGAACGCTCGCATATGGAATACGAGGCCGACCGTCCGCTCGATGCAGGCAAGGAGCCAAGCCTGGCCGACATGACCGCCAAGTCGATCGACATCCTGCAGGCCCGTAACGACAACAAGGGCTATTTCCTGATGGTGGAAGGCGGACGCGTAGACCATGCGCACCATGCCGGCAACGCCAGCCGCGCGCTGGTCGACGCCATCGCCCTGTCCGACGCGGTGCGTACGGCGATGCGTAAGAGTTCGGCCGAGGACACCCTGATCATCGTCACTGCCGACCACAGCCACACTTTTACCATCGCCGGCTATCCCGATCGCGGCAATAACATCTTGGGCAAGGTGGTCACCGATGGCGCGCTGGCGCTGGACGCCGACGGCAAGCCCTACACCACGCTGGGCTACATCAACGGTCCCGGCTATCGCGGTCCGGCCGCGCGTCCCGACCTGACCAACGTCGACACTGCCAACGTCAACTTCCTGCAGGAAGCGGCGGTACCGATGGCCTCTGAAACGCATGCCGCCGAAGACGTGGGCATCTACGCCACCGGCCCGGGCGCGCATGCCTTCCAGGGTGTGGTCGAACAGAACGTCATCTTCCATGTGATGGCGCAATCGCAGAAGGACACTTCGTTCTTCTTCTGTTCGCTGTTCGGCGGTTGCGGCAAGGGCGACAAGAAGTCGTCGTTGGCGCCGCCGTTGCTCGAAGCCGACCTGCGCGCCGGTATGGCGAAGCAGCGCTGATGGCGCGTGGTTGGCTGCTGTTCCTCGCGTTAATCGCCGGCCAAGGAGGGGCCGGCGATGCCCGCAGTGATGAGCCCAGCTCCAACACGAGCGCCGGCAAAACAGCCTGGGTGGCGGATTACCGCATCCGCGATGCGCATGGCGAACGTGGGCTGGTAATGGTGCGCGACGATACCCGTATCGAATACCGCGTAGCCAACGAACCGGTCCGCGTCTGGCGGCAAACGGCCGATGGCGTGGAATTGCGGGAACTGTATCCCGCCGAACGGCGCATGGTGGTGTATGCGCCGGGCGATTTGCGTACCCTGGACAAAGTGCCGGACTGGACGCAGCTATCAGGTCTGGTCGATCCGGCGCTGCGCGCGCAATTGAAGGCGACCGGCGATGCCACCGCATTCGCGCAACCGCTTACCCGTTACCGCGGCATCGACAGCCAGGGCACACCGGTCGCGTTGGATTGGTTAGCGGGTGCCGAACTGCCGGCGCGTTACTGTCTGGGTAAACACTGCAGCGGTCAACGCCGCAGCGACGATGCTATTCGCCTGCAGGGACTGACCCAGGCGCCAGCCGAGGGGGCGTTCACGCCCCTCGACGGCTTGCTCGAGATAGACCACGCCGACCTTGGCGACATGGAACTCGATACGTTCGTCCATGGCCTGTCGCACGCGGAGCATCTTGCGCACTGACGTTTGGGGAACTCTTATATTTTGGCTACCAGTAATTGTTGAATTTCACCCTTCTCCCGCTAGCGGGAGAAGGGGGCCGACAGGCCGGATGAGGGAGCTCGAAGCGGAAAAATGTGTGGTTGTGATGTCGATAAAGACCTTGCGTCCGCACGTTGCAGGATATTGAATATCGAAGCCCATCGGCTCCGGCCTTCCCCTCACCCGCCTTCGGCACCCTCTCCCGCTAGCAGGAGAGGGGTTCGATTTCATTTTTCTATACTGAAATCGAGGCGCTCTTATTTCTTCGCCTGCTGCGCCGGCACGAACTGCTCGCGCACCGCCTTGGCCAGCTGGTCCGGCGGCAATAGTCCCTGGTCCAGCAGGAAGTTGTTGAAGGCCTTGCGGTCGAACTTCTTGCCCAGCGCAAGCTCGGTCTGCATGCGCAGTTCCAGGATGCGGGTGTAGCCGTAGAAATAGCTGCCCGCCTGGCCCGGCGCGTTGAAGGTGTAGCGGTCCAGTTCCTGGCGCGCCATCGGTTCGGACAGGCCTACGTCTTCCTCCAGCACCAGACGCGCGCGTTCGCGATCGGTCAGGCCCAGGTTGAGGCTGGGATCCAGCATCGCGCGCGCGGCGCGCAGCAAACGGAACTGCAAGGCGATCAGCTGCCCGTCCAGCGGCTCGTAAGGCACCATCTCGGCTTCGGCGTACAGCGCCCAACCTTCGACGTTGACCGAGTTGAAAGCGAACATGCTGCGCGCCAGCGACACGCCGCGTTCGACCATGGCAGTGAACTGCAATTCGTGACCCGGACGGCCTTCGTGCGCCGACAGCGTCCAGGCCACCGCGTCGAAATTGAAGTCGTCGTAGTTTTTGCCCTTGCCGTCCTTGTCGGGATTGCCCAGCGGCAGGACAAAGGTGCCCTGCTGCCCGGTGTTGCCGACCAGCGGCGCCGGCAGGAAGTGCGGCGCGGGTTGCGCGGCGCTTTCGGCGGGCGAACCCAGTCGCATCTGCATGGGACGGTTGGGCACGTCCACGATCTTCTCTCGCGCGATGATCGGGTCGATCTGGTCGATGATGCCGCGGTAGTAGGTTTCAAGCTTGTCGTTGGCGATGCTGTCCTTCTTCAGCGCCTTGATCACGTCGCGGTAGTCGGTCGCGGCTATACCCTTGGATTTGGCCACCAGCGGCGCCAGCTGCTGCATCGCCGCGCGGGTTTCCATGAACTCCAGCTGCGCGCGCCGCATCAGCAGGGCCGGATCGATATCGATGCCGTATTGCTTGAGCTGATAAGCGTACAGCTCCGGCGGCAGGCGAGTGTCGGTGCGCGCCTCCGGCAGGACCTTGCTGCGGGTCCATTGGTTGTAGGCCTTGAGTTGCTTCTCCATCGCATCCAACGCCTCCTCGGCGCCGGCGATCTTGTACTTGGCGAACAAGTCGCGAACGCCGCTCACGTAAGTATCCACATTGCCGACCGCGCGCTCGACCTCCAATTTGGTCGGCTGCAGCAGTTTGCCGTCGGCCAACTTCTCTTCGTAGCGCTGTTGCGCCAGTGTGGCGATGGCGGTGCTGCCCGGCGCAAGGCCCACATAACGTTTCAGGCGATCCAGCGCCTTGGCGCGGCGCTCGGCGGGCGTCTGGTCGGAGAGCAGGCCGTTCATGCCGTTGAACACCATCTGCGGCGCATCGCTCCATGGCAACAGATATTTTTCGTTGAGCTCGCTGCCTTCGATGTTCTCGTCGGCGGCCGCGATCATGATCTCCAGATCCTGGCGTACATTCGGATCGCGCTCTTGCTGCAACTTGGTCTGCAGTTCCGCCTTGGCCTTGGCGGTCGCCTCACGATAGCGCTTGGCATTGTCGGGTCCCAGATCCGCGACCTGGTCGTCGTACCCGGGGATGCCGAAGAAGCTCGCGTATTCCGGTTGGAACGGCGCTTGCGCCTGCAGCAGGATCTGCGCGTAGCGGTTGCTGGTTTCGACCCAGGCCGGCGCGGGCTTGCCTTGCGCGGCCGGGGCAACGGCCTGGGCCAACGCGGGCAGAGGAGCGGACAACGCCAGGGCGATGGCGAGCACGAGTGGTTTCATCGGCGAAAATTCCAGCGGGAAGAAGACCGCCGACCCTACGCGCTCATCCGTGGCCGGGCAATGCGCCACAGGTCATGCACGGCTGTCTCAGGGTGCCGCTGCTTCTTCTTCCAGCAGATCGATGCGCCTGCCGCCGTTGTCCAGCTGCAACACCAGGGTCTGGTAGCTCCACTCGCCCGCGGATTTCTCCGCCTCCACGAACAGATCGCCGCTCGCCTTCGGGCCTGTGAGGGGAATCTGCAGGTTGGCATCGCCCGAAGGGCCATTCACGTTGATATTGCCCATCACCAGCCAACCCGGTTTCATCGGCTCGCCCAGCGCCGCGATCGCAGCGGGGCTGCGTTGAGCCTGCTGCAGAGAATGCTGGTAAGCGTCGGAAGATTTGATCATGCCGAAGATGGCCGACATGAAGGCCAGCATCGCGGCCACGAACAATGTCAGCAACACCGCCGCGAGCATCGGCACGAACCACTTCCAGTTGCGGTGCCACCAGCCGGGAGATTGGTGCCGAACGGGTGTGTTCATGGCGCAGCCTCGGGTGGGGGTGTGGCGAGGCTAGCGCTTTTCCGTTTCCGGCAACAGGTCCACCGGCAGCGTGGGCTCGGAAAGAATTCGTTCCATCGCCGCCCAACGCGTTTGCGGCGTCGTGCCGGCGGCGTCGACATAGTCGCGCACCAGCTCCAGACCCAGGCCGTAGTTGATGACATAACTGCGGTAGCGATCGGTGAAGGCGAGGGACTGTTCGGCGCGTTGCGGGGACATCAGCTGGTATTTCTGCGCGAGCAGGATGGCCTGGGCGCGGTCTATGCGTCCGTCCAGATAATCGCGGGCGATGGTCAGGCGCGCGCCGGCCAGTTCGCTGCGGGCCTGCTGCAATTGCGCGTCGCGAGCGGCCAGCGCAGTATCCAATCCGGCCAGCGGATACAGCACATCGCGTTCGAAGACCTGTTTCTCCGCGCCCGGGAATGCCAGTTCGATGCCAAAGTTGGCCGAGCCCTCGGCGATCAGCGACATCGGGCTGTACAGCGGATACACCGTGAACTCGATCCAGCCGCGCTGCTTGGACAGACGCTGCTCCAGCAACATGTTCAGCACGTGGTGGCCGGGGTAGCCTTCGTGGCAGCCCAGGTCCACCGCACGGCTCATGAGCACCGGCAGATCCGTGTTGATCTGGATCAGGCTGGTGGCGTTGCCCTTGTACCAGTTGTAGCCCGACCAGGGCTGGCCGGTGACCAGTTCCAGCGAGAACTTCTCTTCGGCGGGCAGGACAATATGCTGCAACGTGCGGCGCTTGCATTCGTTGATGGACGCATGCATCACCGCCTGCAGTTTGTCGGCGGGGATCGCAGTGGTGCTGGCGAAGGCGTCCACGCGCTTCCACAACGGGCCTTCGCCGGGGAATACCGCCTCCAGCCGTTGCAGCGCCGGGTCGTAGTCGGCCAGCGGCTTCAGTTGCGGGCGTAGCGCGTACAGGCCTTCGGCTTCGTGTTCGAAATCCAGCTTTTCGCCGGCAAGCATCGCCATGCGCGTGCGCGCGGCGGTCAGCTGCGCGGCGAGTAGATGCTTGCGGCGGACTTCCAGCGACGCCAATTGCGCGTCATCGACTTTGGCCAGCTGCTGTTGCAGCACCTCGGCAGCGGCGCGCAATTCAGGCAGCGCACGCGGCGCACGCTTGGCCTGCTGCGCCCATTCGTCCGGCCCGTAATAGGCATCGATGTAGCCGGATTCGTGCTCGCCGATTTCCAGGCTCAAGTGCACATAGGCCTCGGCGAGGGGGTCGAGCAAAGTGCGCGAAGCAGGCGTGCTGGTGGGCGCGGATGCGGAGGCAGTCTGGATTGCAGCGGAAATGATCATCAGCGTTGCCAATATGAGTTTCATCGGTGCTCCGATTACTTTGGTGCCGTCATCCCGGGATTTGTCGGGATGAGGGAGTGTATTACTTCTGCGCGCCCTGTCCGAACAAGTGCTTGCGTTCTTCCTCACTCAATGGCTTTCCTGCTTCCGGGTTCACCTTGTTCTTCCACGCATAGGCGCGTTCGGTCGCTGGGCGTGCGGCGATAGCGTCGTGCCAGCGTTTGATATTGGGAAAAGCGGCGAAATCCGCCGGCAGCTTTTCGTAGGCGCCGATCCACGGATAGGTCGAGATATCGGCGATGGTGTAAACGTCGCCGGCCAGGAATTCATTTTCGGCCAGGCGCTTATCCATAACCCCGTGCAGGCGCGTGACTTCGCGGCCATAGCGATCGATGGCGTAGGCAATAGGCTCGGGCGCATACACGTTGAAGTGGCCCATTTGTCCGGTCATCGGCCCCAACCCGCCCATCTGCCAGAACAGCCATTCCATGGCGGCGGTCCGGCCGCGCAGGTCTTCGGGCAGGAACAAACCGGTCTTCTCCGCCAGATACTGCAAGATCGCGCCGGATTCGAACACGCTGATCGCTGCGCCGCCATCGGCGGGCGCATGGTCGACGATCGCCGGCATCTTGTTGTTGGGGGAAATGGCCAGATATTCCGGCCTGAACTGATCTCCGGCACCGATATTCACCGGTTTGATGCTGTATTCCAGCGCGTGGCCGGCGTCTACCAGCTCTTCCAACATTAGCGTGATCTTGTGGCCATTGGGTGTGGGCCAGTAGTGCAGATCGATCATGATGGGGCTCGTTTGTCGAGGGAAATGGAAGTTTAGCCTCGTCGGCGCGCTTGGCATCGTCATCATGGGCCGGTAACCTGCTCCGTCCCCGCAACGCAGCATCCCGATCCTATGCAACAGAAGCAGCCCGTACGTCTCGGTCCCTTGCCCACCCTGATTTTCAGCTCGCGTTGGCTGCAGCTGCCGCTGTATTTGGGCTTGATCGTGGCGCAAGGCGTGTATGTGGTGTTGTTCCTGAAGGAACTGTGGCACTTGGTCCACGGCGCCACCAGCCTCAGCGAACAGGACATCATGCTGCTGGTGCTGGGCCTTATCGATGTGGTGATGATCTCCAACCTGCTGATGATGGTCATCGTGGGTGGTTATGAGACCTTCGTCTCGCGTATGCGCCTGGAAAACCATCCCGACCAGCCGGAATGGCTGAGCCACGTCAATGCCAGCGTGCTGAAGGTGAAACTGGCCATGGCGATCATCGGCATTTCGTCCATCCACCTTCTGAAGACATTCATTGGGTCGAGCATGCTGGGCGGGCTGCCCATGTGCGGAACGCAGGAAGCCTTCGCGGCGATCGAAGCAGCGAAAGCGATTGGCTGGACCGGCAGGATCTGCACCGACTTCACGACCACCGGCGTAATGTGGCAAACCATCATCCACGCCATCTTCATCCTGTCGGCCATCGGTATCGCCTACACCGACAAGTTGATGCAGAACGACACTCACAAGGCCAAGGCCGCTGCACATTAAACTGCCGTAGTGGATGTCTCTCACCTACTCGATGATCTGAACCCGGCGCAGCGCGAAGCCGTTTCCGCCCCGCCAGGCCATTACCTTGTGCTGGCCGGCGCCGGCTCCGGCAAGACGCGCGTGCTTACCCACCGCATTGCCTGGCTCAATGAAGTGCATGGCGTTCCGGTGCACGGCATCTTCGCCGTCACCTTCACTAACAAGGCCGCCGGCGAGATGCGCCACCGCGCCGATGCGCAGTTGCGCAACGGCAGCCGCGGTATGTGGATCGGCACCTTCCACGGCCTGGCCCACCGCCTGCTGCGCCTGCACTGGCAGGAAGCGAAATTGCCGGAGACCTTCCAGGTGCTGGATTCGGACGATCAACTGCGTCTGGTCAAGCGCGTGGTTCAGCAGATGGAGTTGGACGAAGCGCGCTTCCCCCCACGCCAGATCGCCTGGTGGATCAACGCGCAGAAGGATGAAGGCCGCCGCGCCGAGCACATCCAGCCCGGCGACGATCAGTGGACCGACACCCTGCGCCGCGCCTACGCGCTGTACCAGGAGCGCTGCGATCGCGCGGGCCTGGTGGATTTCGCCGAATTGCTGCTGCGCGCGCACGAGCTGCTGCGCGACCAGCCGGCGTTGCTGGCGCATTACCGCGCCCGCTTCCGCGAGATTCTGGTGGACGAATTCCAGGACACCAACGCCATCCAGTACGGATTCGTGCGCCTGCTCGCCGGCGACAGTGGGCATGTGTTCGTGGTCGGCGACGATGACCAGGCTATCTACGGCTGGCGCGGCGCAAAAGTGGAGAACGTGCAGCGCTTCCTCAAGGATTTTTCCAGCGCGCAGACCATCCGCCTGGAACAGAACTACCGCTCCAGCGCCAACATTTTGGGCGCGGCCAATGCGGTGATCGCGCACAACCCGGACCGCATCGGCAAGCAGCTGTGGACCGACACCGGCGATGGCGAACCCATCGACCTGTACGCTGCCTACAACGAGGTCGACGAAGCGCGCTATGTCGTCGATCGCATCTTGCAGTGGGTGCGCGACGGCGGCAGTTACAGCGAGGCCGCGGTGCTTTATCGCAGCAACGCGCAGTCGCGCGCCTTCGAAGAAACGCTGCTGGCCGAACAGGTGCCGTACCGGGTCTACGGCGGCATGCGCTTCTTCGAACGCGCCGAAATCAAGGATACCCTGGCCTACCTGCGCATGATCGCCAATCGCGCCGACGATGCGGCCTTCGAGCGCGCGGTCAACACGCCCACGCGCGGCATCGGCGATCGCACCCTGGACGAAGTGCGCAAACGCGCGCGTATGCTGTCGCAACCATTGTTCGAAGCGGCACGCGCGCTTTCGGTCGGCAACGAGCTGGCCGGCCGTGCGCGCAATGCGCTGGCGGGTTTCATCAGCTTGATCGAAGCGCTGACGGTAGAAGTCGCGGAGCTCGATCTCAAGGATAAGATCGATCATGTGCTGATGCGTTCCGGGCTGCGTGATTTCTACCTCAATGAAAGCAAGGGTCAGCTGGATTCACGCACCGAGAACCTGGACGAACTGGTTTCGGTGGCCTCGCGTTTCGTGCGGCGGGACGATGAAGAGACCGAAGGAATGAGCGAGCTGACCGCCTTCCTCGCCTATGCCTCACTGGAAGCCGGCGAAGGCCAGGCGCAGGCGGGCGAGGATGGCGTGCAACTGATGACGCTGCATTCGGCCAAGGGGCTGGAATTCCCGCTCGTGTTCCTGGGTGGCATGGAAGAGGGGCTTTTCCCCAGCAGCAAGTCGCTGGACGAAAGCGGACGGTTGGAGGAAGAGCGTCGCTTGGCTTACGTCGGCATCACCCGCGCGCGGCAGAAACTGATGCTGAGTTATGCGGAGACGCGCCGCATCCACGGCCAGGATATGTACGGCATCCCCTCGCGTTTCCTACGCGAGATTCCGTCGTACCTGCTGCACGAAGTGCGGCCCAAGGTGCAGGTGTCGCGCACCTACTCGGCCGGCGCGCCCCGCAGTTTCGGCCACGCCCCCATCGAAGCGCCACCGCTCAAGCTGGGCGCCAACGTCTCGCATCCAAAATTCGGGCAGGGTGTAGTCACCGACTACGAAGGCACTGGAGCCCACGCACGTGTGCAGGTGAACTTCGATAACGAAGGCAGCAAGTGGCTGGTGCTGGCTTATGCGAACTTGCAGGTGATGTGAGTCTTTGCCGTTTGCGGGTTCAAAGCCCAAAGTAGTCTTGCTTGACGCAGCTGCTACGCAAGAGCAACCGCCGGTGACGCTGTTACTTGCTGCGTGGACCCATGTCGCGTATCGCTTCACCGGGCACGGGCGTCTGATTGACATGAGGTTGACCGAAGACCAGCCAGTGCAGGTCTACGCCAGTGATACGCGAGAATTCGATAAGCATGCGAGCACTAGGCGGGGAACGATTGGTTTCCCAATGCCCCACTGTGCCATGTGTCACGCCAAGTAAATTGGCCAATGCGCGCTGGCTGAATCCTGCGAGCCTACGGGTACGTCGTATTCGCGTTCCTAGCGATAGCATGTTCGTCCCTGCGTGACTTACGCCACGGCGCGAATGTAGCGCCGTGTTGCGCAATCTGCAAATAGGAAATGTGAGTTTGTCTACAGCCAGTAGGCAAATGTAGGTTTGATCAATTTGGCTACTGCGCGTAGACAGGGCCTCATGCTTCAATAGCTTAGTAAGCAAAAGTTGGCGGAGTGTCCGTATAGATCAAGATTATGAGCGATGTCTGGGCTTGCAGTTGCGCTGGCCGAGACGGAAGGTTGATTCGCTGGCACCTGCCAGTAGCGTTGGCCATGGTGGCTATACGTTTTTATCTTAAGGAAGCAAAGCTATGCGCACTATTGAAATCGATGAAATTTGTCAGATTGATGGCGGAGCCAGTTCCGATGCAGCAATCGGTGTGGCGATCACGCTTGCAGTTGTAATGACTGCACCTGTTAGTGCCCCTATTGCACTAACATGCTTTTTTGGACGAGCTCGCCACCAACTAAAGATAACGTCCGTTCTTCGGTATGCTCCGATGAACGGACTATTCCAAGTGAGATTTTTCATGAAACCGATGCGACAAGCGGTGCAGGTTCACTCAGCGATGATTTGCTTCTCCGTTTTGTTCTCTCTATTGATGTCTTCGATGGAAATAATTCGGGGAGAGGACAAGATCTTTGCGATTATTTTTCTCGCGGCATTTGGGGAATGTGTCTTCTTAATTGAGCGTTTTTATACTTTTCTCAATAGTGGCGCGGGCCGCTTATGGATGCAAGGTCGTAAAGGGCGTTAATCCTGCTCCGCTCCATGTGCGAATAGATACTAAAGACTAGACGTGCTGAAGTAGGATTTGTGATTTTAGTAGAAGACATAGAGAGCTGAACATTCTCGGAAACTCGATACGACATGGAAGTTGTTCTTCAATCCGAATCATCAGAATGCGGCCTCGCCAGCTTGGCTATGATCGCCAGCTACCACGGCCAGAAACTCGCGTTACGCCATTTGCGTCAACGCTTCCCGTTATCACTCAAAGGCGCCAATCTTTCGCGCTTGATTGTGGTCGCTGGGCAGCTAGGTTTCCAGTGTCGTCCGTTGCGACTGGACATGGAGCACTTGGGTCAACTCAAGCTACCTTGCGTCTTGCATTGGGACTTGAACCACTTTGTCGTCCTGGCCAAAGTTGGCAAAAAGAAAGTCACCATTCTCGATCCCGCCTTCGGCAAGCGCGAGTTTAGCTATGCCGAAGTTTCCGATCACTTCACCGGCGTGGCGCTGGAGCTGATTCCCGCCGTCGAGTTCAAACCGCAGAAGGTCGCACCGAGTATTTCCTTCCGCCAACTGACAGGCGGCGTGACCGGTCTGTGGCGTTCGCTGACCCTGATTCTGGTGTTATCGGTCGCTTTGCAGGTCTTCGTCATCCTCACACCCTTCTTCATGCAATGGGTGGTGGACCAAGTACTGATCTCTGCCGACCGCGACCTGTTGACAGTATTGGGCCTGGGCTTCGCTCTCGTTCTGCTCCTCCAAGTAAGCATCGGCTTGCTGCGTGGCTGGTCTGTGGTGTATCTCTCCAGTCGGCTTGGCTTGGAGTGGATGGGCAATGTCTTCAGCCATCTGCTCAAGCTGCCGTTGGATTTCTTCGAGAAGCGCCACCTGGGCGACATCACATCGCGCATGGGCAGCGTGCAGATCGTCCAGCGCACTTTGACCACGAGCTTCGTCGAAGCTTTGATCGATGGGCTGATGGCCGTGGCGACCTTGGGCATGATGCTGCTCTATAGCTGGAAGCTAGCGCTGATCACTCTATTGGCAGTGGTGCTGTACCTCGGCCTGCGGATCCTGGCGTTCCGTCCCGTCCGTGAAGGCACCGAACAGCAGCTGGTCGCCGGAGCCAGGCAACAAAGTCATCTGCTCGAATCCATTCGCGGCGTGCAGTCAGTCAAGGTCGCCGGACACGAAGCCACCCGGCGCTCCACCTATCTCAACTTGATGAACGACACGGTCAACCGCGACGTCTGGCTGGCCAAACTAGGATTGGGCTTCAACACCGCGAGCCAGTTGATCTTCGGGGCCGAGCGCATTGCGGTGATTTGGATTAGCGCGGTGCTGGCCATGCAGAACGTGTTCTCGGTCGGCATGCTGATCGCGTATCTGGCCTACAAGGACCAGTTCGCCGGACGGGTCGGCAGCCTGATCGACAAATGTATCGAGTTCCGCATGCTGCGCCTGCATGGTGAACGCTTGGCGGACATCGTCCTGGCAGAACCGGAAGTCCTGGACGAGCACCGCTTCGAGCTGGCTATGCCTGTCTGCACTAGACTCGAGGTCACCGGCCTGAACTTCCGCTACGCCGAAGGCGAACCCTGGGTGCTGCAGGACTGCAGCTTCACCGTGGAGGAAGGCGAATCCGTCGCCATCGTCGGTCCCTCGGGCTGCGGCAAGACCACTCTGGTGAAGCTGCTGCTGGGTCTGTTGAAACCCACGCAGGGTGTCATTGTCGTGGGCGAGCACGACATCGCCAAACTAGGCCCGCACAACTATCGGCAAATGGTCGGCGCGGTGATGCAAGACGACCAGCTGTTCGCTGGAAGCGTAGCTGAGAACATCGCCTTCGGCGAGGAAGGCTTCGATCCCGAGCGCATCGAAGCCGCCTCCCGCCTGGCGGCTGTGCATGACGAGATCGCCGCCATGCCGATGGGTTATCACAGCCTGATCGGAGACATGGGTACTACGTTATCGGGCGGACAGAAACAGCGCGTGATCCTGGCGCGTGCGCTTTACCGCATGCCGCGCATCTTGTTTCTGGATGAAGCCACCAGTCATCTGGACGTGGAGCGGGAACGCCTGGTCAACGAAGCCGTGCGCGAACTCAAGTTGACCAAAGTGATCATCGCTCATCGTCCGGAGACTATCGCCAGCGCGGATCGGGTTCTATTGATGCAAGGTGGGCGGATTGTGGAAGAGCATCGACTGGCGCGGGTTGCGCCTGTGGCGGTGGCGGTATGAATCTCTTTTCCGTAGAAGCGCCGTGCGTCCATGACTGACTCCCTCTTTCGCCATGAAGTGCTGGAAGCAAAACGCAACAGCTGGATCGGCGGAATTTCCCTTTCACAACCCTTGCGGCTATGGGTGCTCACCGGTTTCGCGATGCTCGCGGCGTCGGCCATCATCGGCTTTCTGGTCTTGGGCGAGTACACGCGGCGTTCCAAGGTCACGGGACAGCTTGTGCCCGATCTGGGCCTGTCGACTATCGTGTCGCCAACCAGTGGAGTCGTGGGCCGCCTCTACCCCGAAGAAGGCGACCAAGTGGAAGCCAACGATGCACTGACCTTGATCAATGTGCCGCGGGTGACCGCTGCCGGCAGTGACGCGTTGACCGTAATCAGGGAAGGCTTGGAATCCCGACGCGGCAGCCTGACCGAGTTGGGGCAGTCGCAAGCAGCGCAAATCGACGCGCAGATCCAGGGCATCCGCCGACAGCGCGCCGCCGCGAAACGCGAGTTGGCGCAGATCGAAAACGAAATATCGACTCGCCGCGAGCAGGTGCGCATCGGCAAGGAAACCGTCGAGCGCTACCAGCGTGTGGCAGAAGAGAAATATGTCAGCCAAGTGCAAGTCAACCAGCAACAACAGTCGTGGCTTGAACTGGTCAATGCGCAACAGGGGCTCGAGCGGCAAGCCACCTCGATTCGCCGGAGCCTCGCACAACTGGACCAAACGCTGCGCGAGCTTCCCGCGCAACGGCAAGGTCTGCAAGCCAGCACGAGTCGCGACCTGGCGATGTTGGACCAGGAGCGAGTGCAGCAAGAAGCCAATGGTGAGCTGCTTATCCGTGCACCGTTGGCAGGCTTGATAGCCAATCGACTGATCGAACCGGGTCAGGCCGTGCAGTCAGGCCAACCTTTGATGAGCCTGCTGCCGGCCGGGTCGCAACTCCAAGCCCAGCTATTGGTACCCAGCGCCGCAGTGGGGTTCATCGAACCTGGTGACCGCGTGCTGTTGCGCTATCAGGCATACCCATACCAGAAGTTCGGCCATCACGGCGGCAAGGTGATCCGTGTTTCCCGCAGCGCCATTACTCCCGCCACGAAAGATGGGCAAAGCGCCGAGCCCTATTACCGGGTGTCAGTCGCGCTGGACCAGCAATCCATCACCGCCTATGGCAAGCCGGAACCATTGCGACCCGGCATGCGCCTGGAGGCGGACATCCTGGGCGAGCGCCGCAAGTTGTACGAGTGGGTGCTGGAACCTTTGTACTCGCTGCGCGGGAGGACAAGCCATTGAGATTCCGTTGCTGGCTTCCGCCAGAAGCTGTACCCAAATAGTTTGAAACGCCAACGATCCAAACGCAGGAAGCGGAAGACGCTTTCTGCGCACCTTCTTCACAGAGAGAGTACTAATGAAAAGGAATCGCCACGTCTTTCCACTGGCCCTGGCCCTGGCTTTGGGACACCCGCTTTTTGCCTCCGCCGAGGTGCCCCTGCCTAAGGGCGTCAGCGCCGGCCCCAGCATCGAGGGCATCAGTCAGTACAACCTTCCCAATGGCATGAAGGTATTGCTATTCCCCGATGCCACCAAGCCTACGGTCACGGTGAACCTGGTTTACGGTGTCGGCTCGGTGCACGAGAACTACGGCGAAACCGGCATGGCCCATTTGCTGGAGCATCTGCTGTTCAAGGGTACGCCCACGCAGTCCGACATCAGCGGCGAGATGAAGAAGCGTGGCATCGATTTCAATGCCACCACTTCTCTGGACCGAACCAACTATTTCACCTCGTTCCCGGCCAACGACGACACTCTGACCTGGGTGCTAGGCATGGAAGCGGACCGCATGGTCAATTCCAACGTGGCCCAGAAGGATCTGGACACCGAGATGACGGTGGTGCGCAACGAAATGGAGAAGAATGAAAATGCTCCCGTTGCGGTTTTGTTCCAGCGCATCCGCTCCACCGCTTTCCTCTGGCACAACTACGGTAATTCCACTGTCGGCGCACGCTCGGACGTGGAAGGCGTGCCGATCGACAAGCTGCAGGCGTTCTATCGCCAGTGGTACCAGCCCGACAATGCGGTGCTGATCGTCGCCGGCCGCATAGACCCGGCCAAGACGCTCGCATTGGTGAGCAGTCGCTTCGGCAAACTGCGCAAACCAGTGCGCACCTTGCCGCGTTTCTACACCGCCGAGCCGGTCCAGGACGGTGAGCGCGAAATCACCGTATGTCGCAGCGGCGACCTCCGTCTTGTCGCCGCTGCTTACCACATCCCTGCCTTGACCCAGGCCGACAGTGCGCCGCTCAAGGTATTGGCTGACGTGCTGGGCAATACCCCAAGCGGGCGTTTGCACAAAGCACTGGTGGAAACCAAGGTCGCGGCCGGCGTCGGCGCCGGTGACGAGTCGATGCGTGAACCCGGTCTGTTCAACGTGATCGCATTACTGCCCAAGGATGGCGATACGGCCAAGGCCGAAGCCGAACTTCTGGCGCAGATGGAGGATCTGGCCAAGCGCCCGGTTACCCAGCAGGAAGTCGATGAAGCCAAGCAGCGCATCGCCAACGCCTATGAGTTGTACTTTACCGACGTCAACGCGGTGGGCATGGGCCTGTCCGAATTCCAGGCCGCCGGCGACTGGCGCCTGCTATTCACCAGTCGCGACGCGATTGAGAAGGTGACTGCCGCCGATGTAAACCGCGCGGCCGCCACCTACCTGAAATCCAGCAACCGCACATTGGGCCGCTTCGTGCCCACCGACAATGCTCAGCGGGTCGAAGTGGCCGCTGCGCCGGAGGCGGCCAAGGTGGTGGAAGGGTACGTGGGCCGCGCTGCGGTGGCCGCCGGCGAAAATTTCGATCCGACTCCGCAGAACCTGCAGACACGCACGCAGACCTTCATGCTAGGCAATGGTTTGAAAGTGTCGTTGCTGCCGAAGCAGACCCGTGGTGAAACCGTAATGGTGGATGCGAAGTTCCGTTTCGGCGATGAAAAGTCCGTCACCGGCCGGGTCGACGCGGCCGGCTTCACCGGCGCCATGCTGATGCGCGGCAGCAAAGAGCACAACCGTCAGCAGATCGACCAACGCTTTGAAGCATTGAAGACCAAGGCAGACATCGGCGGCGATGCGCAGGCGGCGACGCTGAAACTCAATACGCGCAAGGCGCAACTGGCCGAGGCGCTGGCACTGGCAGCCGATGTGGTTCGAAACCCGGTGTTCCCGGAAAGCGAATTCGAGCAGCTGCGTTTGCAAGCGATCACCGGCCTGGAAGCCTCGCGCAAAGAACCGGCCAATGTTGTCGGCTTGGCGTTGACCCGGCATTTCGATCCATGGCCAGCCGGACACCCTCTGCACGTCAAGACTTTGGATGAGTCGCTGGCCGCGATGAAAGGGCTGAAAGTGGAGGAGCTACGCGCCTTCCATCACGATTTCTACGGTACCAATGAGGGTGAAATCGCCATCGTCGGTGACTTCGACCCCGCCGCGGTGAAGCAACAATTGGAAGCGCTGTTCACGGGTTGGAAGTCGCCCCAGGCGTACGCGCCTATCAACACCCACTACACGCCCATCGCGGCAGCGCACGAACGCTTCGAAACCCCGGACAAGCCCAATGCGGTGTTGCTGGCGCGCAGCAACCTATCGCTGAAGGTCACTGACTTGGACTATCCGGCCATGCAGGTGGTAAATCACATATTCGGTGGCGGCGCAATGAAGTCTCGCCTCGGCGATCGCATCCGTCAGAAGGAGGGCTTGAGCTATGGCGTGAGTAGCGACATTCGTGGCGACGACAGCCGCGAAGGCAAAGATGATAGTGGCTACCTCGTGATCCAAGCGATTGCTGCGCCGGAAAATTTGGATAAAGTGGAGGCCGCGATTCGTGAGGAACTGACGAAGCTGGTTAAAGACGGCGTCACGCCCGATGAGCTTAGGGATGCGGTTTCCGGAATTCTGACCATGCGTCAGCAGGCTCGTGCGGAAGATGCCAGCGTCTCCGGTATGGTCGCTGACCAGTTGTACTATGGCCGCACCATGCAGTTCACTGCTGATATGGACGCCAAGTACCAAGCATTAACGCTGGAGCAGGTGAACGAAGCGATCCGCGAGCACCTGAAGCCGGAGGCGTTAAGCGTTTATGCGGCCGGTGATTTTGGCAAGGCGTCGCAAACGCAGGCCCCTGCAGGAAGGTAAGCCGAGTCGAATGGGCTGGTGGATCCTCGCTTGGAAAAAATCCAGGCGAGGCTATGCGGCCTGGAATCTATAGGCCGCCAAGCAGGGCTTAAAAATCACAAATGGATGAAATCCGCGAGACGGAAATGATGCTTTGATTCGGGCACGCTAGGACGGGACTCGTACGGGCGTGCCTGAACCGGTGGACGCCTGCGGTCTATCCGGCGCATGACCCTTGGCATATGCAGACAGGACGGCTTCATGAGTTACTTCCGGTGGAATCGACCGGAGCATCCGCATGCAGACCCAACCCGAACCCTCGATTCAGCCCGGGAAAAAGCGGCGCTGGATACGCAGCGAACTGCCGCAGATCGCACTGATGCTGTTGTTGCTGGCGGCGGCACGGGACTCGTTCGCCAATCACTACTACGTGCCGTCGGGCTCGATGGAGCACACGCTGGAGATCGGCGATCGGGTGGCGGTCGATATGCGGGCTTATGGCGTGCGCCTGCCGTTCACCGGTGTGCAACTCATCGCTACCGGCAAGCCCGAACGCGGCGACATCGCGGTGTTCGACTCGCCGCAGGACGGCACCCGGCTGATTAAACGCGTGGCCGCAGTGGCAGGGGATGAAGTGGAACTGATCGATGGCAGGCTGAGCATCAACGGTGTGCCGCTGGAAACGATCGACGAAGAAGATACTGAGGTATTCCGCAACCATCGCGCCACACTCAATCTGTCACATGGCGGCGGGCCAGATATCCACGGACTCACTGTTCCCGACGGCCATGTACTGATGCTGGGTGATGCACGCGGCAACAGCGTCGATGGACGTTTCTTCGGGCTAGTGCCGGCGGGCGACTTGTACGGGCGTGCGGTCGCGGTCTATCACCGCCGCGGAGAAGGCTTCGCTTGGCGCAAGCTTTGATCGCGCGGGGCCTTTGCCGTTGCCGCACGGCCTCAATGCGGCAACGGGGTCGGAACCCCGAACGTGTCGTCAGTCCGGTTTGGTGTAGGTGACTTCCAACTTATAGTTGCCCGCCGCGTAGCCCCGCACCATCACATAGATCTTGGTGCGGTTGGCCGGCACTTCCAGTTCGCAGGTTTCGTTGGCGTGGCTCAGGTAGGGGCGGCAAATCCAGCTTGAGGTGTCGGGTGGGCCTACATAGCGCACGTACAAGTCCGGGTCGCCCGCGTTGCTGCCGGCACCTTGCATCTTCACTTTGGCGATAGAGCCAGGTTTGGTCGAGAACGGGCCGTACTGTTTCTTTGCACCCTTGGCCACGGACTGGTTGTCGAACGTCTTGGTCTCTACAGTGCCTGTCGCAGGCGCTTCAGGCGCGTGGTAAATGCACTGCGTCAGGTTCTCCGGGTTGCCGCTGCCCTTTCCGTACAGGCAGGCCGACCCGGCCTTGTCCAGGCCGGTCAACACCAGCGACCAGTCGCCGCCGCCGTTGCACTGCGGATAGTGCATGACCGAGAACTTGTCGTAAGCGGTCAGCGGCTCGAACTGGTCGTCCTCGAAACAGGTGCCGGCCTCGGGACGCGTGTGTTCGTGGCGCAGGCCCAAGGTATGTCCCAGTTCATGGCGCAAGATGCCGACCAACTGCAGCGGTTCGCCAGGCTCAAGGTCGAAGGAGGAATTGTCGATCAGCACGTTGCGGTCGTTGCGCTGGTCGCTGGGGAAGAAAGCGCGCGCCAGGTATTCGCCGTCCACGTCCACCGGCCGCACATCGAACAGCACGTTCGGATTGCTCGCGTTGCAGCCGCCGTCCTGGGCCGGGACATGGATGAAATCCACCTTCGCCGCTTCCTCCCAGCTTCTGGACGCCGCTTCCATATCGGCGATGACCGCGGCTTTGTGCGTACCGAAAGCATTGCTGACGCAGTAGGTCAGCTGCTTCTTCTTCTCGCTGGTCCAGATGTCGACGCCGCCGGCTGCGCCTTTGGCGGCGGCCAGCGCGACAGTCAGTTTGCCATTGGCCACGCCGTCGGCTTCCTTCTGCATCTTTTCGAAAAATTCCTGCAGCAGCTTCCGGTCCGGAATGGCGATGTCGCCGTTGACGATGTATTTGCCGCCTTCGCCCGGCTCCTTGTAGACCGAGGCCTCGAACTCCTCGAAGGTCTTGCCGACCCATTTCTTGCGCGCGGCATCGGCTGCATCCGCAATGGATTTCTCGGCAGTGGCGATGTTCTCGTCGGTCGCTTCGACCGCCCCCGTGGCGGGTTTGATGTCCCTTTCGGCCGGTGCCGGCGCAGGCTCGACCGGGGGCGCAGTGCTCGTTGCAGGCGGAGTGTCTTGCTTGCAAGCAGCAAGCGCCAATGCCAAGGCCAGCATCAGCAAGGGACGCGCAGGAGAGGAAGTGGATGGGTTCATGGTTCTATTCCTTGTTTGAGGGGCAGGGTGCTTCGACGACGTTGAGCAGATCGACATCGGCCGAGATCTTGCGGATCTCAGCCAATGCGGCCTGCGCGTCTATGGCATTGCGGAAATCGACGCAAAGCCGTGATTCGCCTTCGATGCCTATGCGTTGGTATTGCAGAGCAGCGACAGCGGCGGTCGCGCGCCGCCGTTCCAGCAGCGCGCGGATTTGCTTGAATGCTTCGCGGGTTTCCGCGGGGACGCCCTTGCCTCGCGAAAGTGCGTCAATGGTGATGCGGGTGGGCGTCGCATCCTTGGCGCCAGTGGCGGGCAAGGTCGGCGATGGTGTGGGTTTCACGGGCGTCTTGCCGATGGTGATAGGCCTAGGTTTCGGTATAGGTGGCGGGCTCTCGATGGCCGGTGCGGGCGAAGTCGCGGGTTCCGGTGAAGCAGCCGTCGGTGCGGTTGTTTCGACGGCAGGCGGGTCGGGTCCCGCTGCTGCCGATGGCGCGCCGGCGGACGGTGTGGCGGGGATGGGCGTGGGTGCGGAAGGCGCCGCGTTGCCGGGATCATCAGGTGGAGGTGCAGATGCGCTACAGGCCGTGCAGGCGCAAGCCAAGGTCAGCAGCGTCATCAACGCGACCTTCGGCGCAATGAACGGGACGTGTGTTGCGTTCATGGCGTCCCCGACATGCGCGCGCTCAGCGCGCGCGACGCTTTCGGCTTCACCGCATTGGGCGCCTGCAGTTCGCCTGGACGCGGCGCTTCCAGCGCGCGCAGGAACGCTTCGGGATCGCGCATCGCCAGGTCCAGCAGTTCGGCGCCGAAGCACTCCAGTTCCGCATCCAGATCCGCGGGCTGCCCGAGCATGCGTTGCAGCCCCGCACGCAGACCGGCGGGATCGCGATCCAACGTGCGCGACAGCAGGCTGACGGTGTCGTCCTTCGGTGGCGCACGCAGTTGCGTACGCGGCGAGCCAAGCGGCTGGCGCAGCAAGCGGTCGAGATTGAGGATGCCCTTGCCGTAGCGATTGGCGTCCCACCCCGACGGCACGCGAGCACTGGCCTGCATCGCCTGTACGAAGAGATCGCGTCGGGTCAGGCTTCCTTGTGCGGCCTTGATGCGCTCGCGCCCATGAAAGGCGATCCAGCTGGCGGCCGCGCCCGCGACGGCCGCGGTGGCGAAGGAGGTGCCGTTGCCGGGACTGGACTCGATTCCGGTCGCACCGGCCACCGCGTCGGCGACGTACACATCCTCGCCCGGCGCGGAGATATCCACCGCACGCCCCTTCGACGAGCCCTTCCATGGCTTGTTGTCGACGTTGGTGGCGCCTACCGCGATGGCGTTGTCGTAGCTGGCCGGCGCCACCACCATGCCGATGCAGTTGCCGGCGGCATTGACCACGATGATGTCGCGGCGCACGGCATCATTGATGGCGCGTTCCAGGCCGAAGAACGCGCGACCGCCCAGGCTCATCGAAATCACGTCGCACTGCGCCTTGGTCGCATGGCGCACCGCACGCGCGGTGTTGGAGTCCAATACGCGGATCACGCTGTTGAAGGTGCGGATGGGCACCAGCGTCGCCTTGGGCGCCAGACCGTCGATGCGGCCGGGCGCAGTAGTGCTGCCGTTGGTATCGAAACCGCCATCACTGATCAACACGCTTCCGGTCTTGGTGCCGTGGCCTGGATTGCCGGAATAGCCGAGCGGATCGCGCGCGTCGTTGCCGCCTTCCATCAGGTTGAGGGTGAAGCTGCGGTCGATGCGCCCCGAATCCAGGTCGACGTGGTCGGTCCAGCCGCTGTCCGGATGGCAGATGCGCACGCCTTCGCCCAACTGCTTGCCGCCACTCGGCGGCGTCAGCTTGCGTGCGGCCTCGACGGCCATGTGGTCCTTATCCAGTGACCAGGCTGAATTCTGCGGAGCGGCGACGCCTTCGTCGCCGAAGCACGCCGCTACCGCAGCGCGCTTCTGCGCCTCGACCAGCGTGTCTTCGCTGTCCGGCTCCACTTGCGAGAAGCCGCCGCGTTCCCGGAGCGCATTCGCGGAATCCCAAGGATTTCCCTGGGGTGGATCGGACACGCGCACGCGGTGGATGCGCGACAGTCCTTCGGGATCGTCGTCGGCAGGCACGTCGGGGAATAAGGGTTCGATGCTGATCACGCTGGCGAAGACGTCATCGGCCGCCGCGCGCAGATCGGCAAGCGTTTGCGCGGGCGCGAGCTCGACGACGTAGCCCTGTGTGTAAGCAGGCGTCGCGACTGCCGCCGTCGCTGCAGGCGCGTCGGTCTGCGGTACGGCTGTCTTGGGGGCGTCGTCGGGTTTGCACGCCGTCAGGCCCAACAGGACAAAGCAGCAGCACGCGAACAGGTTACGCATTGGGTCGTCCTCAAAGAGTGGAAGGCAGTACGCAGACGCGTGGATCGTTGCGCCAGGCAGGGGCGGCGAGGTCGAGCCGTTCGACCACCTTGGTTATGGGCAGCACCGCTTCGTGCGCGCGCCAGCCGGCGGCCCATGGTTCGGAAAGATCCTCCTGCCCGTCGAAGAGCAGCCCGATCACCGCATGCGAGCGCCGGTGGTAGACCGGCGAGCCGGAATTGCCGCGGTAGGTATCGCTGTCGGCGCCGATGGTCGGCTGCTTGTCGAAACGCACGCTGATGTATTCGTAGTAGGACGGGCCGTCGCCTTCGCGCAGTTGGTAGCTGTCGACGAATTCCTTGAGCTTGCCTTCGCGGTAGGACTGGTCCTCGGCCTCGACGGAATCGAATTCCGCGCTGACCAGCAGCTTCATGGTGATGTACTCGTCCGGAGTGACCCGGAACGGGAAGTACACGAAGCTGTTGTCGTGCACCGTGCGCGGTTCGCCCAGCGGGTAGCCGATGACATACAGTGGATCGTCGCGTTTCACCTGCGCCAGCGACAGGCATTGCGGGGGATACGCGGCGCCCGGCAGTACGCCATCGGCGTTGGTGCCGAGTTCGAGCAGCACGAAATCCAGATTGCCGCGTTCGTCCTCATCGCTCAGCTGGATCGCAGTCACGGGAAAGACCTGCTTGGCCAGATGGTTGCCGTCCAGATCGTCTTCGTAGTCGAAAACGGCCTCGAACTCCTCCGGGGTTTCCTCGAGGATGCAATGGTTGTTGGTCAACGCCAGTTTCTCGCCGATCAGCACCGCGCTGCAGCGCGGTTTCTCTTCCTGCCGCGCCCTGAGCGCGAAAGCGCCGCGCGAGTTGGCGTAGATACGTTGGTAGGTTTGCGGCGGGTAGCGGTCGTCGTGATCCAGCCCGTACAACGATTTGTTGAGGCGGCGGACTTCCGCATGCTGCTCCACCAGCTCGCGCTGCTCCATGCGCTGGCTGTCGTTCAGCGCCTTGTAGGCCTGCACGAGCTGCCGCTCGGTGTTTTCCGCGCTGCGCTTGAGCTTCAGCAGGTCGGCCTCGGTCGCATCGGCGCCCAACGCGGTTTCCGCGATGCTGCTCATGCGTCGCTGCGCGACATCGACGTTGCGGTACTTGGCGCGCTGCGCCGGCGCTAGATCGTTCCAGCGTTTGGTGGCCTGCAGTTGCACGTTCTGCAGTTGCACCGAATCTCCGGGGCCATCGATCACAGCCGCCTGCACCGGCATTTGCCGCACCTGTTGCGCGACCGCATCGGCATTGGAAACCACCACCGCCGAATCGGCCGTCTGCAACACCACCTTGCCGCCTTGCTTGGTGATTTCCACCGGCACCACGACGCCCTGCGGCCGACGTCGCACCTGCTCGCGCAGCTCGCTGGTGCTGATGCGTTGCTCGCGTGGCGCGTCCTGGGCCAAGGCCACCAGCGGCGACATGCAACACAGGAACAGGGCAAGACTGGTACCGAAACCAGGATGATTCATTGCGTGGGATCTCCCGGGGGAAAGATCGTGCGATGTGAATTATTTACGTCGCGCAATACGCTGCGTATCAGTATCAACGCCGTTGCGCGCGAGTTCGGGCCATCGCATCGCAATGTCCGGCCAAGTTGCGATGCTGCGTTGGGAGGAATTAACGGCGTGAGGCGGGCGCGCCGCGGCGCGATGAAGCCGACGCAACGCTGTGCGCGCAAGCACGGCGACAAGAATGGAGATCGACCCATGGATATCCGCATCACCCGACTCTCGCTTTCATTACTGGTGCCTTTCGCATTGGCCACCTGCGCACAAGACGCACGCGTGCGTTCGCAGGAACCTTCTGCACTGACCGGCGATGCAGGCGCCGCCTCGATGTCCGCCGCTTTGCTGCCTGCGGCCATTGGCTGCGCGCCCGGCACCCGCTGTCTCTCGGTCACCGGCACCGGAAGACCCTTGGCAAGCGGAACCTTTGTCGCGCAATGCCGCGGCAAGTTCGCCGATTTCATCGTGCCCAAGACCACGCTATCCGGCACCTATGCAGGACCTTGGTTCCAGCCGAATCTGCTCGAACAGGCTTCCACCGGCGTGCCGAGCGGTTCGCGTCCGTGGCTCGCTTTCGATCCGCGCGATCCCGACGAAAGGCTGGCTTACGCGATGGCGCTGCGCAATTACGCGTTTAGCAGCGCGATCGCGCGCGGCCTGACTCCGCAACTCACCGCCGATGCCGACTATCGCGATCCCGCGGGCGGCACGGTGAGCGCGGCGCAACGCAACCAGAAGTGGTATCCCGCGCCGCGCATGTTCTACGGACCTACCAACTCGCCCGGCACGCGCGAAGCCGCGCACGGCATGACCTTGGAGCGCAGCGTCCGCGTCGGCGAACTCGGTGGCAATACCGTCGCCTTCCAGAACTACGCCGTCGCCTACTACGACGCACGCGGCGGGCGCGTTTTTCAGCGTCTATGGAAGACGGCCACACCCGGCGTCGACCAGCCCAAGCTCAGCAGCATGAAGTTCACCGAAGGCAGTTTCGTGTTCAAGCTGCTGTACAGCGCGGCAGCACCGGGCGCGTTTCCCCAGGATCTACTGGCCGGATCGCTCAAGGTCGACATTCTGCCCAATCCGGGCGGAACGCCGGTGCCGGTACGGCTGATGCAGATCGATATTGCGGTCAAGGACAAGCGAGCCAGCGACACCGGCTGGTACTTCGCCACTTACGCCTACGATGCTTCGCAGCCCGGCGCGTCGCCGTGGAAGAAGATGGCGCCGGTCGGGCTGATGTGGGGCAACGATCCCGAGGGTGCGCCGATCACAGAATCCTGGATCAATCCCGCGGCGCCGGCCTACGCCCTCGCGCACCTGGGCGTTGATGGCCGCCTCAATGGACCGGTGGACAATCCTGCTTCAGCCTGCATGAGCTGCCACAGTACCGCGCAAGCGCCGTCGTTCGCGCCCATGCTGCCTACGGGCGCGTGCGCGCAACCGCCTTTCCGCGCGGACTGGTTCCGCAATTTGCGCGGCACCACCGCTTTCGGTCGTCGCCAGGCCTCGGGGCAGACCTGCCAAACCAGCCTGCCCTCCGGCGTTACCGTTACTGCGGCGGATTACTCGCTGCAGCTCTCGGCAACCGTGGCGCGTGCTTTGCCCACCGCGACTGGCGGACAGACCTTCAACCCCTGTACTTGGAATGAGAATGCGCCGCCGCCTTCGGCACTGGTCGCGCTTTCGCCGCAGGCATCGCGGCTGCAACAGGCCGATATTGAACAATATAAGGTGACGCGCGATCCCTGAGAAGCGGTCCTGCGAGGTAGTTGAAGAGCGTCGGGGCTACGTCCCCGACTGCATGCCGGAATCATTCACCACCCGTAGAGCTTCCAATACACCGGCGAAATGTCTTTTTCGCCGGCGCCCTTGCTGTGGTCCAAGCGGCCGTCGCCGTTCTCGTCCATCAGGTAATAGGGCGCACCGCGCGATGGCGTCACCTTGACCATGCGCAACTGGTTGGCGACACGGTATTCCTCGATGACGTCGCCATTGGGCTCGGTGCGCACCGCGACCTGCGCGTCGGCCAGGTTCATGTCCTGATCGTTCTGTGCGCTCATAGAGGCGCAACCGGCAAGCGCCAGCAAGGATGCGCCCAACAGGCCTTTGATGAGGGGGTTCATGGAAAATCTCGCTGCCGTACCGGGGTCTGGGATTATGCGCCGGCAGCGCTAAGCGTGCGTGAGAGCAGCAGAAGCGCGATGTTGAAGCACAGGGTTAGAATTGCCGCATGCCCAGACTCGTACTGATCGACGGTTCCAGTTACCTCTATCGCGCCTTCCATGCGCTTCCGCCGCTGACCAATGCGGCCGGCGAGCCCACCGGTGCGCTGTTCGGCGTAGTCAACATGCTGCGTGCGACGTTGAAAGAGAATCCTGAATACGTCGCCTTCGTGGTCGATGCGCCCGGCAAGACCTTCCGCGACGACTTATATCCGCTATACAAGGCCAATCGCGCCGCGATGCCGGACGACCTGCGCGCGCAGGTGCTGCCGATGTGCGAGATCGTGCAGGCCTTGGGCATGCCCATCCTGCGCATCGACGGCGTAGAAGCCGATGACGTGATCGGCACCCTGGCCCTGCAAGCCAACGCTGATGGCATCGATGTGACTATTTCCACCGGCGACAAGGATTTCGCGCAACTCGTGCGGCCCGGGCTGGCGCTGGTCAACACCATGAGCGGCAGCCGCATGGATTCGGACGAAACCGTGTTCGATAAATTCGGAGTGAAACCCGGGCAGATCGTCGACCTGCTCGCGCTGATGGGCGATGCCGTGGACAACGTGCCGGGCGTGGAGAAATGCGGTCCCAAGACCGCGGCCAAATGGCTGGCCGAATACGGCACCCTGGAGGGCGTGATGGCCCACGCTGCCGACATAAAAGGCAAGATCGGCGACAACCTGCGCGCGGCGCTGGAACGCCTGCCGCTGAATCGCGCGTTGGTCACTATCAAGACCGACGTCGCCCTGGACGGCAATGCGCAAAGCCTGGGCATGCGCGAACGCGATACCGATTCGCTGCGGCAGCTGTACCAGCGTTACGGATTCAATCAGGCGCTGAAGGAGTTGGGCGGCGACGTTGCCGGACCGGTCGCGGAAAAGGAACCCGGCCGCGCGCGCGGCAACGGCTTCGTGGCGGCGGCGAGCATGGAAACGGCTACGCTCGATCCCGCGCTGTCGGTGCAGGGCGAGTACGAAGCGGTCCTCACCGAGGAACAACTCGGCGCGCTGATAGGCGCGCTGCAGCAAGCCAACGAGTTCGCCTTCGACAGCGAAACCGACAGCCTGGATCCGATGCAGGCCAATCTGGTGGGGTTGAGCTTCTCGGTCGAACCCGGCAAGGCCGTCTATCTTCCACTGGCGCACGAATATCCCGGTGTGCCGGCGCAGCTCGACCGGGCGAAGACGCTCACCGCGCTTGCGCCCCTGTTCGCGGATGCCAGCAAGAAGAAACTCGGCCAGCACGGAAAATACGACCTGCACATACTGCGTCGCCACGGCGTGATAGTGGCGGGCTATGCCGACGACACCATGCTGGAAAGCTTCGTGTTGAACTCGGGCAGCAGCCGCCACGATATGGATAGCCTGGCCAAGCGTTATCTGGGCTACGACACCATCAAGTACGAACAAGTCGCGGGCAAAGGCGCCAAGCAGATCCTGTTCTCGCAGGTCGCGTTGGACGACGCCACGCGCTACGCGGCCGAGGACGCCGACGTCACCCTGCGCCTGCACCGGGCGTTGTCGTCCAAGCTGGCCGCTGAACCCGGTCTGCAAAGCGTCTACCGCGAAATCGAGATGCCGCTGGTGCCGGTGCTGGAGCGCATCGAAGCCAACGGGGTGATGATCGACGCCGACGAACTGCGCCGCCAGTCCGCCGATCTGTCCAAGCGCATGCTCATCGCGCAGCAGAAAGCGACCGAACTGGCCGGGCGCACTTTCAATCTGGACTCGCCCAAGCAGCTGCAGGCCTTGCTGTTCGACGAACTGAAACTACCGGCGGTGCTGAAGACGCCGACCGGCCAGCCTTCCACCAACGAGGAAGCGCTAGAGGCCATCGCCGACCAGCACGAACTGCCGCGCGTCATCCTGGAATATCGCGGCCTGGCGAAACTGCGTAGCACCTACACCGACAAGCTGCCGGACATGGTCAACCCCGCAACCGGTCGCGTGCATACCAGCTATCACCAGGCCGGCGCGGCGACCGGCCGCCTTTCTTCGTCCGATCCCAACCTGCAGAACATTCCGATCCGCACCGACGACGGCCGCCGCATCCGCCGCGCGTTCGTGGCGCCGCCCGGGCGCAAACTGATCGCCTGCGACTATTCGCAGATCGAGCTGCGGATCATGGCGCACCTGTCCGAAGATCCCGGCCTGGTGCGCGCGTTCGAATCCGGGGTCGATGTGCACAAGGCCACCGCGGCGGAAGTGTTCGGCCGCAAACTCGAAGAAGTCACCGGCAACGAGCGCCGCGCCGCCAAGGCGATCAACTTCGGGCTGATGTACGGTATGAGCGCATTCGGCCTGGCGCGCCAGTTGGGCATCGGCCGTGGCGAAGCGCAGGACTACATCGCCTTGTACTTCAGCCGCTATCCGGGCGTACGCGACTACATGGAACGCACGCGCCAGCAGGCGCGCGAGCAAGGCTACGTGGAAACCGTGTTCGGCCGCCGCCTCTATCTGGATTACATCAACAAGGGCACGCAGGGCCAGCGCGCCGGTGCAGAGCGCGCGGCGATCAACGCGCCGATGCAGGGCACCGCGGCCGACATCATCAAACGCGCCATGATCGCGGTGGATGCGTGGCTGGTCGATCATGCTTCACGTGCGCTGATGATCCTGCAGGTGCACGACGAACTGGTGTTCGAAGCTGAACAGGATTTCGTCGAGACCTTGCTCCACGAGGTCACCGGGAGAATGGCGGGCGCCGCCAATCTTTCCGTTCCGCTGGTGGTCGACAGTGGCGTGGGCGATAACTGGGATGAAGCGCACTGAGGCAAGGGCCCTTCCAGCCCAAACCTGTGACAAAGCGGCTAGTTACGGCTCATATCTGTGCGAAGGCTTGCGTTTCTAATTCAATACTGGCAAGTTCAATAAACTGAATCTGCCTTAAACCTTACGGTTTTTTAACCGGAATCTTCACGAACTATCCATGCCCGGTCTGGTCATATAGCCCGTGACAGATGCAAGGTCTGTCACTGGATCTCTCCCATCCCCT
>Ga0307513_10000708_pt1 | contig 47893 bp, 38 predicted proteins | sample 15_EM_MG_FD_202174 | JGI IMG/M metagenome (GOLD analysis project Ga0307513, IMG submission 202174) | Populus trichocarpa ectomycorrhiza microbial communities from riparian zone in the Pacific Northwest, United States - 15_EM | ecosystem: Host-associated > Plants > Roots > Unclassified | place...
GACGCAGTCAGGACGCAGTCAGGACGCAGTCAGGACGCAGTCAGGACGCAGTCAGGACGCAGTCAGGACGCAGTCAGGACGCAGTCAGGACGCAGTCAGGACGCAGTCAGGACGCAGTCAGGACGCACAGGACGTAGAGGTCCGTGTCCGGATGGCATCACGACGGATGGCGCTAGGTGACGCAAGGTCAGGACGCGACGTCGATCCGACGTTACGTCCTGATTCGCGATTAGCATTCCGACGTCCCGGGCGTCAGACGCACGGGGCGCACACGACGCAAGGTATTATTTTTGCTGATGAAGCCCCAGGGTCATTCTCCACAACACGTTCAATAGCTTGGAGGTTCGCTTCGGAAAGTAGAGTGGGGCGTCCGGATCGAGGTGCATCATCTAGTCGACTGTACATTCGATACCGCTGCAGAATTCCTTGCACTGTTGGTACCGGAACCCCAGTTTTGTTCGAAATCCGCTTATATCCCCAGCCAAGATCAGCCAGAACTACAACCTCATGCCTCTGAATACTCTTTTCGATAGGCTTTAGGGAAGGCTTATGTGTGTGGGGTGGTGCCATCGCAGATGAGGCCAGTGTTTCTTTGAACAGTGTCTGGTCGGGAGGGGTTGCAACTTATGCGATGCGGAGCCATAATTATTATCATCACCCTCTATGTTACACTACATCATAATACATCTACTATAGCCAAGCCAGGTATTGCTACCAATCAGGGTATGGGAACTTTGCGAACGTGGCTGTACTGCATATGGGTATTCGCATATATGGCCGGGGATGATCGAAGAGCGAAGCGGAAGATGGAACGGAATGCCAGAGACAAACGGGACCGGAGCTCCAGTGCAGTAAGGGTACCCCCGGAAGGATTTCTGTGCTTATAGAAATTCTCGGTACTCCCTCGTTGTCCTGGTGGCAGGAACGTAGAGCTAGGGGGAGATTTTTGTATTTTTCCACATAAACCCCTGCCCCGCCATAGATAGGGCAGATTTTTCCTCTTTGCCCACATCTCTTTCCCTCTCCTGCGTCCCTGTTTTGCCGTGATCAGCACCTCATAACAGCCAGTAAACCTACAGTTATGTGGTCAGAGGGGGGGGCTGGTGTAAAGAAAGCTACTTAGGTCTCAACCGGGATGTACGAGCGAGGGGGGTCGTACACATAGAGCAAGAGGAGGAAGCGAAAACCCAACTTGACTTTTTAAAATACACAATTAACCCCCGGGATTCGTAGGCAGGGATATTGTAGATCTGATTTGGAGCCCCTTCAGTAACGCCCTTCTCCATACCCCCCCCCCCCCCACTACTACAGCATTTTGAGGTATTGTGCCGAAACATCCTCTAATCACTAAACGTCGGCGATTCAGAACCCGCTTGCCATAGGGAAACTTAACGCATCAGCGCTTTCCACAGTACAGACCCCTATGGCAAAAGGTGCTAGTAGCTAGGTTCAAACTTTAGTGTTTAAGATCTCGCTCCCGGGTATCCTACCCTGGTTCGGGGCGGCAGGGTGTAGTTTGAACACTGGCATTCGGAGTGCGGCAAGGCTTTGCCTGTCCGACTCAGGAGATTGTTCGGGTTCCTTATGCCGGACATAGGCATCCGATAGAATTCCCGGGGAAAAAATATTGTGGTAGGTATGATAAAAGGATGGAATGCCTTTCTTAGCTCTCTTGCACCCCGAGATCTTATGGGAAGTGGGCCGTGGGATCGCTCTTGAAAAACTCAGGTAGGATACATGTGCTTGTGGAATAGGAGCCAATTTCAGAGTCAGATGTCCCTGTGCTGATTGCCCTTCATGGGCAAGAATAAAAGAAAGTGTGGGCAGCCGCCCAACCTCAGAGCTCGCACCTCAAGGACTATAGCATGTAGGAATGACCCCCATTAAACCATGTCCAGATTGGAATCTAATCATCGCGCTTGATCTAACAAGCCTCTAAGTTACATCACTTTCCATGGGTGCCAAAAATACTCTTTTTTTCACCCTATATTATCTCTCGAAATCTAAAGAACACACAGGCCCACATCTCAGAGGGGAGGAAGAAAAAGGAAATTCAGCAACTATAGAAAAGCAAAAAATGAACAGCGAATGTGGAAGGAGGATTTATAACGAAAATGAAACAAAAATAGTAGATGTGATGGAGGGAAATTTCAAGCCAACATAGGCCAATGCGAATAGAATGGAAATAGCCAGCCACCAACAATGAAACTCTTGATTACCTGGCCTGACTACATAAGGAAATCCGTAGAGAGATTTGGATGGGCATGTGATAAATGTGGTCATTCCCATAGAAAGTCATTTCTGCCCAAACAAAGAAAATAATTAAATGGAGTTCCCCCGGCAGGCTCACTGCGGAAGGAAAGGAAGCACGGCGATTGCTACAATACGGCATTGTACACCGCAGGTAGAGCTTGAGCATGATTCAAGAGTTAGTATAGTCCTGCGGAAACGGCCCATAGGCTATCCGTATTTGGAGACGGGAAGGATGGCGATGCCTCCTCAGCCTTTAGCCACGACTAAGGTAGCAGACTATGAGGCCGTAGCAACGCCATCACCCCCGCATGACTACCGCCAACAGCACACCAGTATGGTGTTAGGCCGCGGTGATTTGGTTTGTCGGGGTTGACGTCGCTCCGTCCGAGCAGTATTTTCACCACCACCTCGTGCCCAGCACGAGCAGCGTGCCAGAGTGGTGTTTGGCCATCGCTATCCGGTTTGTCTGGGTTGATGTCATCCCGTTCGAGCAGCATTTTCACCACTCTCACACTTCCGCTGATAGCCGCACGACAAAGTGGTGTCCCGCCGCTCCAACCTGGTTTTTCGGGGGCAATGTCGTCCCGTCCAAGCAGTATTTCCGCCACCTCCTCATGCCCACCCCAAGCCGCGCAACCGAGTGGTGTTTCGCTGTTCCAACCTCGTTCGTTGGGGTCGATGTCATCCCGCTCGAGCAGAATTTTCACGACTCCCGCATGTCCATTCATAGCCGCACGACAGAGCGGTGTTTCGTTGTCCCAACCCGGCTTGTTGGGGTTGATGTCGTCCCGTCCGAGCAGCATTTTCACCACTTCTTCGTGCCCATTACAGGCAGCCCAGAGGAGAGGTGTGCGACTGGTAGGCATACAGTCCTCTTGGTTGATATCACAGCCTTCCACCTCCACTTAACCGGAGAAAATCTCGACTGTGCTAAAAACGTATGCACAATGTACGAGTGCGGCCGATAGATATATCCGTCACGTGCCCTATCAGGGCACACTACAATAACAAAGTTCACCAAAGCTTTCTTATCATACCCACGTGACGGATATATCTATCAGCCGCACTCGTAGACAACCGACAGGCAGAGTTTCTCGGGATCAAGAATGTACCGGTAGTTCTCCTGCTCTTCTAACGATTTCGGTGGGTATGTGGTAGACTATCCGTAATCGTCAGATAGCTTCAGCCCAGGAAATTTAGCGCGAACCGAGGGTCCTCGTTTCGCGGGGTCTTCGGAAGATAAGCAGGAATATTCGAGAATGACGGGAGAGGGACTGGCCGAGAGAGCATAGATCCGCTGCTAATTCAGATAACTCAAACAGGTTTCGATGACTGGCGAGTAGGTTGTATTAAGGTTAGGATGAGTGTAGGGGGTGAGAGGGGGGTGAGAGGGGGGTGAGAGGGGATTCTCACGGTATTCTCCGCCGCCTCGTTCACACAGGATACTAATCACCGACAGAAACAAACATGATCCTCCGGAGCATTCTAAGGACAAGAGTTCAACTCCTTATCTCAAAGACGTATGAGAAGGTAAAAGGTCAAGCCTGCGAATGAGGCTCAGGTATTTTTGTGAGCGAAAAGGGAAATCTAATGCCCACAATTGAGATACTCGTGCCAAGGTTATCGCAAGGCGCCACAAACCCCCGACCACCAGTATCATACTCAACCTAACTTTGCGGCTCAACGTAGTATTGTGGCCTATCATAATATTATCATACCTGGATTAAATAATATTATGTATGATAATATCATATTACAAGTACTCGGGTACAAGGGTAAGTCGGGCGCGGTGCCACAAAAAGTCTTGGTTTATTGCCTGTTCTGGGTGTGCCCGACTTTTTTCCTCATACAAAAAAATTGGTGCAAACCGCGTTTGTATGGGTAAAAACCCTAGTTACTTTATATGGGTGTCGCCCGACTTATGGTATCATACCCCCCGAGTACATATGATACCGTAAAAAAGCTGGGTAAATTGGGTATCGGTGGTCGGGCCCTAAGCTCATGCAATCTGTAACAAACACCCCGAGAAAGAATAGTGTTTTTAGACAGGGTACAGCTTGGAGAGCGTGATGGGTCTCGTTAACTGGTATTCGTTATTATATTAACCTGCTCTGCTAATCCTATTATACTTTAGTACCACTATCCTGCCTAGATCTACAATACCCAGTTTTTGCTATTCGAAATGTTCGTGACAAGAGCTGCGTGCTTTATCATTAATTATCAATAAGTGAAAAGTAGTATGACTTCTTAGTAGGAAAAAAGAAAGATTTATTCTGCAAGACAGTCCTAGAGCGGAATGAATGCCCAAAAATGAAAGATTGTAAATTTTTGTGTTGTGGTTGTTGAGGTAATAGTAGGCAGCACTGAGGTTGGAAAGGTGCTAGCGGCTTCAATGATTTATTTATCAGTAAGGGAGACAGCCAATCCAGGCACATGGTACTGTAAGGTACACCCCGGTGGTACAGTTCATACGGATAGCTGAGAGGAAATCGTCGCCGCGACCTCATTTCGAGTATTTAATTTGCGCTCGAGTACCGAAATAACTTTGTTGCTCGACACATGTTTGTCGCGCAACATAAGTCTGCGGTTTAGCCACAGCCCGCCTTATCAACATACAATACCGTACTACCGTACGGTATACTCCCCACACCATGGCCCATTATGCCACTAGTACCATCTTTTATACTTCCTGGCCAGTAGGTAGAAAATATCAGGATGTTGAGATACAAATTTAGGCTGTAGTTGCCTCTATTTGCATAATATAGTAGAGGTTAATAATTCTGGGTATTGAGTGGCATGCTGGGTTGCAGAAATACATGCAAAGTAGAATACTAAATTATATGGAGCGGACTCCTAATGTGATGTTGAACTACGGTACTGTCGGTCACGTGGATGACTATGGTGGAAAATACGCCAGAACACAGAGACTATCGTGAATGTTTGATACCATTACTTTTATTAGTTTAGCTCCATAGAAAAGGGCTACTTGAGGAGGAGAGAGCAGCGTCCATCAGAATCGATGCGCAACCATCCTCATCCACCCCTTTTCACAAATGTTCATCGTGGTTTTTCTTTGACTTTTATCTTGCTTGATCTTGGCTGTTGAACCGTAAGAAAGTGAGACGAATTTGCTTTCCTTCGGAAGTGCCTATTCCCCGCCAAAAGAACCCCTTGACCGGAAGAGATTGGATAGTACCGTACTTGCACAGAGCAGCGACAAGCCACAAAGTCATGTTAAGCCACAAATTTACCATTCTGAGCGACAAAGTAATATTGAGCCGCAAGCTGCATTGAGCTGTTGGGCACGGTTTACTTAGAGTGCCACCTCTAGTAGGTCTGCAAGCATCCGGGGGTTGTGCCTAGCCACCGGCTTGGAAAAGTACCAGTAGCGAGGTTTGTAGAAGTTCACAAAAGATCACACAAAATAATGCTAATATCGTTCCTGATCGACCGGTGATGCTCCACTAATAAATCGATGATCTTCTGCGGGAGTCCATCCCCTCCCTTTATATTCAGGCCAGGCAAGCCGAGGAAAAATGGCTCAGCGAAAACTCTGCACCCATGAAGACCCCACGACATTCCCCTCCACAAACCCTCGGCGATGCCAGCCACGACTACCCATAAACATGTGGTGATCCACAACAAGCCCTCAGAACCTAATTTCGCCTCCACAGTACGGTACTCTTGAAGGGTAAAGTTGCTTAATTAGCTAAGAAAGCCTCGTTGTCAATGACAGCAAGTCCTTAAGTTAATAGTAGGCTATCGATACCCATTAAATTTTAAAGGAATATCCCCAGTATTGACATTCTACAACCCTCTCTCTACTCTGTGGGAGTTAATTGGGCTTCCAGGGCCGATCCGAGTGAGAAACCTACATCACAGCGGCCGTGCCAACCCTAGCTTTCTCCCCGCCCCTCCTCTTTTTCCAAACTAGCCCGGTGCCCCTCCTACACCTATCGCACGAGGCGCAAGAAATCCCCCCCACAGTTATGTTCAAAATTCACGAAGGTTCCATTTCTCGGACATTGCTGAAACACTCATGATGGATGACTGAGAAGAATTGTGCTTGAAGATGGCTGCACGATTGAGTTGTATGGTATTAGAAGAGTGATTGTATGTTTGGTTGAGGAATTAGACGAAGCAGGAATGCTTGGGACGGTTTAGGAATTGGGTATAGGAAAGGCCGGTGGTTTGGGATTAAGGCTTACTAGGGGTTGGAATAGATCAGTGTCGCACTATGATGTTTAGGAAACAGACGACAGTATCAGGACTGTAAAGGATTGCAGAAGATGAGGGAAACTGTGTAAGAGGACGAAATGCGAGGAAGGGAATCGGGGAATAAGAGTTTCGGGAGGAGTTGGAGATGGGGAACGAAGATAGGAGAGACTATGAGCGGTGCTGTGGATGAAGAGTTTTTCTGTAAAGCCAAGTTTGTGTGTATATAGGACACGTCCGGAGACGTAGAAAGAACATGGACCCCAACACACTCTCCACCGAACATAGCTAATTTTATGAATTTACTCTTAAGCGCAATCCTACCGTTCTATTCAACTGAAACATAATTCTTATATTCCGATGGACAAGTGCCTTGGGACGCCTGCACTGGAATCACCTAACTACTAGGTAGACTAGCCGGGCTAGAGAGTAAATCTTAGGTAAACAATCTTAAATGAAAAAACCATAGGCCGACAGCCCTTATACAACGCCCTAGAACAAACAACATTGCTGACTACAGCGGTAGGCACGGAGGAAAAAATCAACCCTGTTTCAGCACTGCTACACTTGAGTGCTGTCATCTTCCCAAAGATTATCTACTTGTCATCATTCTTTCCCAGGTTGGTTTAGATAGCCGTCACAGGCTGTCACTCGTAGAAGCTTGGAGCGAGAGCAGTATGTGTATCTAGCATACTGTACCACATAATACCACACCGTCTAGTAACTTACCCTATATCCGCCAGACTTGGTTTGACGTGGTAATGTCGCGAGATAGTTTGGATCTCAATGGAAATCTAGATCGGGGGGGGGGGGGGGGGGGTTACTAGGTCAAACTAAGGGGGAAAGAAGCCAAATCTAGGTCTCTATATAAACAACCACCGCATGGAATTCCGGATAGGAGTGCGCAGGATCTAACGCACACCTTCCCCGACATCCTGCTCCTACGGGTGGTCTTCCTTGTATGCTACTAGAGCAGACCCATAATGTCTCTCGCCTAACAATCCTCTTCATTACTCATTGTTGGCCGTCGGTCCAAAACGCGCCAATTTGACTCGTCAGTACTTTCCAAAACATGAACTGCTATGATACAGCGAAAGAGGTCACCACCCGGCGTGAAATTTTAGTGCGCAGAATATCGTTCCCTCGTAGTGTACCCTGCAATTGTGATTTCCAGTATCGCGCATTATCATCGGAGCAGATGTTCGAGCATGGCAAAGTTTTGCTGGCCCAGCAGGGGGGATTGTGTGAGTTTGTGATGCCCGGCTTGTGGGTAAATGGATGAAACACATTTCCTAACTCTCTTGCAGGAGATTCTACAGCGCCAAGGGCTGTGCGATAACTCTTGGCAAGATAGGGCAGGATGCCGGTCCCCATATAATTGGAGATAATTTCAGAGTTGAAAGGCTTTTACTGAGCTAGTTTTGCCCCATGAAGATTGAAAAGTGGGGATAGCACCCCCAACCTCACACCTCGAGGGCTGTAGATTTAAGCATCATCTCCATTAAACCATTTGCATCGTGAAGTCCGATCGCTATCATGCGTTAGGTAACTAGCATTTATGTCGCTTCTCGTGTCCTCCAGAAAGGCTTGCGGTTTATATTGTCTCTCTAATAATACTCAGGTCGTCGCTCAAGAGGAGAGGGAGAAAGGGGGAGTAAAGAAACCACGGAAGGAGAAAATAAAGAACGATTATGTCAAGAGGATCCACAACGGGGGGACAGCCGCAGATGGAAATATGATGAAAATTTCAAGCCATGCCGGCTGATCTCAACACAATACAAATAGCTCCCATCAACGATAAACTGTAGATTACACTGACTCGACTGCATGAGGAAATTAGTGGAGGCTAGGGCGGGTAGGTGATAGATATGAGCATTCCCAGCAGATGTGATTTCCTTCAGACACAGGGAGGTATTAAAGCTGAGTTCGGTGGTATACCCACCGCAGGAGAAGAGGGATTACCACAAGGTGGCGCTATGAACTCCTAGTTGAAGTTGGGTGGGAATGAGGGGGGGAGTGGTGGCGAGAGGCACGTTTATAGAATCGCTGTGGTCCGTGCGGGAGCGGCGTATAGGTCATCGATATTTGAAGACGGTAATGAGGCGATGTCTCCTCGGTTTTAGGAGGTGTTGAGGGTGGTAGATTCTAGGGGCTTTAGTAACGCTATCACCCCCGCATGGCCACATTTGGTAGCATAATAGAGTGGTGTTAAACCGTAAGCTGCTTTATTGGGGTCGACATCGTCCCGCCCGAGGAGCATTTTAACCACTCCCTCATGCCCATTCTCAGCAGCACAGCATAGCGGTGTTTGGCCGAACCAGCCCGGCTCATTAGGGTTGATGTCGCCCCGGCTGAGTAGGATTTTCGCCACTCCCTCGTGCCCATGCTTAGCGGCACCACCGAGTGGTGTTAGACCGTACTCACCCGCTTTGTTGGGGTTGACTTCGACATGTCCGAGTAGCGCTTTCACCACTCCCACGTGCCCATTGAGGGCGGCATACCAGAGTGGCGTTCGGCCGTGGATATTTGGCACGTCGGGGTTGACGTCGTCCCGTCTGAGTAGCATCTTCACCACTCCTTCGTGCCCCTTCCTCGCAGCACAGCAGAGTGGTGTTTGGCCATTGCCATTTGGTTTGTCGGGGTTGATGTCATCCCGTCCGAGTAGCATTTCCACTACTTCCTCATGCCCACTACCAGCAGCCCACGCGAGAGGTGTGCTACCGGCACCCATCTAGCCTTCCTTGTTAATATCACAGCCTTCCACCTCCACAGAAACCAAAGCCAATCCCGACTATCCCAAGTACAGAGGCACAGTTTAGACCACCCAACAGCCAAAATTTGTCGGAATCAAAAGTACACGAATAGTTCTCCTGCCGTTCTAGCAATAGTTCAGCGGTATTCGTAGTCGTCGAATGGTGCCAGCGCAAGTAAGTTAGCCGATCAAATGGTTCTCGCTTGGCGCAGGCCCCGTGGTAGAGGGTGGAATATTGGAGAAAAGGTAGGTTTAGAAATCGGGAGAGCGACTGGATGAGAGAGCCTTGATCTACTGTGAATTCCGAAGGCTTAGACAGCTCTTGGTGATTGCCCAGGGGGTTGTATGAGAAGGGAAGAGATGAGTCAGGAGGTAGGGAAAGGACATCACCGGCATCCTCTGCCCCTTGGCTCACATATTGCAGGATACCCATCACCCACAAAAACAAACCTGATCCCCCATGTACTCTGAGAATATGAGTTCACCCGCTTCTTATCACAAAGCCGTATACCGAGGTAAAAATTCGAGTTTGCGAACAAAGTTCAAGTATTTTGGTAAGCGAAGAGCGAAAGAGATGTTCACAATTGAGACACTCATGCCAAGTGTGTGGCTGGACGCCGCACTCCCCGAATGCTTGAGGCTGGGCAACCTACTCAAGAGAGCGCTTGATCGCTCCACCCAACTTTGAGGCTCAAAATTACCCTGTGGCTTATGATAGTAGCTTTGTGGCTCAATATAGCTTTGCGGCTCAACATACAGTAAGTTCGCAGTTCAATACTCGTAGATGTTTAGGCCCTTTGGCGCTTATCGACCCCGCTGCCCAAACCACCCGACAAGAAACCTTATCTTTCTAAATCCTTCAATCCCAATGACCTCACTATCAGTCTACGATCGATAGATCCAAGTCACACTTGGAGGCGTGAAACCTCTATTCTGAAAGCGGCAAGTCTACTGACGTGATTCTCTGGATGGTATGATAACGCGCTAGGTTTAAAGAAGCCGCTGTACCGGCTATTCGCCGAGTTCTTCCCCCCCCTTGTGCACTGGCATACCGGTACCCGCACACCCCATGCACTTTGATCACGCCAGTGCCCTATTTGTGTGGCTTGCCACAACGTCACCAGATGTCGCTCGTGTATTTCATCTCATATCTTCGCATATCAAGTGTCGTGCTACGTAAACCACAGCCCAAAGAGCTTGTGGCAAGGGAGAGAGAGAAACTCTGTGTAATTGAATTGGCCGGTTGGCAGAATCATGGAGAGTCAGAGAAGACCGGGATCTTTTCTGGAACTTAATGGATACTCTGGGCAACGAAATCAACCCTAAGTCTCCAAGACAACACCCTACTTACACCTACCACACCAATCAGCGGGAATTCTCCCGGCTTTTTCTCTTTACTGCCATCCTACGGTTCTATTCAACTACAGCACGATTCCTATATTCGGATGAACTGCATAACTTAGTATATATATATACAAGTGTACCAAGCCTTACCAATAAATCAGTTGGAAGGCTTAAACATTTCCCAACTCAAAGCATTACAGGAGCCCTCTTGACGTTGATACAGGCCGGAAAACCATTCCCGGAACATCCTACCAGGTCCTTTGAAAACAGGTTGTGTGCTTTTTGATGCCCATTAAGGACTTGGATATAACATCCGTAACTTATGCCGGACCGCTAGAAGTGTGATGGCAGGTCGTGATGTCCATCATAATCTAATCCACCTTTCTAATCATGAAAGGCGTAAGCTCGTCACAACTAGATACAACCACTAGCCTAACCCAAGTGGTAATCCAACGAGTGGTTAAATATGTTGATGAGTAGTCTTCCATCACAATCTGGGATAATTCAGCACCCCAGATTTACTAGCGTGTTGTGTTGGCCGGCCGTGGTAGAGAGTAAATCCCCGGTAAACGATCTTAAACGAAATTGCCATGGGTGTACACTCTTTCTATATTGTGCTCCGGGACAAACAAAATTTCTATGACTAGAGCGGTGGGTACGGAGGAAAAAATCATCTCTGCTTCATCCAGTTCACAGACACTGCTGCACTTGAGTGCTCTCATCTCAGCCAAGTATTCAACAACAAGGTTCAGGCACAGCGGATTCAGAGTTCGGATACGGATTGACGCAAGTTGATTGTATATAGCAGATATAAAAGGAGTGCGACCCGGACAAAGAACTTATCAAAGGAACGGACAATCTGAAAGTGATCAAACGGCAGTGAAGAATAAAGTAAAACGAAGACAGAGAGGAACGAAATGCAATGAACTGATAGTGAACAAATAAAGGGAAAAACAGGTTTCCTTATATCCTAACCTTCCTCCGTGACATGCTACCAGTACATGCACAATATCTCTTCTCGGTTTCTCCCACTCAGCACTTGTGACATCCTCTTTCCCGAACCAGTTCCGAGGTTTGATCATAATTCCCGAGGGTGTTGTAAGGTGGCCAGCCGCAGGTTGTGTGTGAAGCCGAGGGTAAGGCTATTCTTCGGTTATTGTGAGTGTTCCTATTTCAGTGCCGTGTGATTGATGTTTGATCATGTTGCATCGAGTATGCAGGGTCGATGTCGTGAATGGTATGAGGCTAATGGTAGTGGAACAGTCCTCATTCAACGGTGTGTAACAGATGATTGTAGTTGCGTTTCTCATCCAGCACGCATGGGAATATATGCATGTGATGAGCAGCCAAATTTCCAACACAAGATCGCCACTCTCTCCTCGATTGTTTTGTAGAGTCGTCACAGGCCGTCACTCGTCTAGGCTTGCACCGAGCTCAGTATGTCCACCAAGCATACGCTTCCACGAAATACCATACCGTCCGGTAACTTACCCTACACCCTCCAGGCTTAGCCTGAATAATATTGCCGGATAGTTCGGATCTCAATGGAGATGTAGACAGGGGGTGTACCCGAGCTCCAGAGGAGGAGAAGAAGCCAGATTTACAATGTTATATACACAATCACCTCATATCGTTCTGGATGGGAATACCCGGGATCCAACCTACCCCTTCCCCGACATCCTACTTCTGTGGGTGGTGTTCCTCGTATGCTACTAGAACATGATATTTAAGTTTCTCGCCTAACAATGCTCAGAATTAACCATTGCGGGTTGTTTAGCTAAAATGTGCCAACTTAACTCGTCAGCACTTTCCACAAAATGAACTCCTAGAGCAAGAGACGCCATCACTCGGCGTGAAACCTTAGTGCGCAGAATATCGTTCCCCGATATTGTACTCTACAATTTTGATTTCTGGTATAGTACACCATCATGAGAGCTGATGTCCGAACATGGCCAAGTTTCGCTAGGATTTTGTGGGTTTGTGATGCCCGGCTTGTGGTGGGTAAATGGATGGAACACATTTTCGAACTCTCTTGCAGGTTGAGATATTACAGCGCCAGGGGCTGTGCGATGACCCTCGGAAAGATAGGGGGCAGGACGCCTGTCTTCATAGAATTAGCGATAATTTCAGAGTTGAGAGACCTCTTAGTGGGCAGGTTTTCCTTCATAGCGAAGACTAAAAAGTGGGGACAGCACCCCCAACCTCACCTCGAGGGCTGTAGCATTCAAGCATCTCCATTAAACCTATTATATTGCAGAGTTCAATCACCATCACATGTTAGCTAACTGGCGTTTATGTCGCTTCTCGGGCGCGCCAGAAACATTGGCGGTTTATATTATCTCTCCAACAATACTCAGGTCGGCACCAAGAGGAGAAGGAGAAAAAGGGAACACAGAAACCACAGAAGTAGCAAATAAAGAACGAATATGCTAAGAGATTTACAACGGAAGAACGGCTGAAAATGGAAATATGACGGAAATTTCGAACCACACCGACTGATCTCAGCACGATACAATAGCCCCCACCAATGCTAAACTCGAGATTATACTGACCCCGAATACGTGAGGAAATCAGTAGAGAGGCTGGGGCGGGCAGGTGATGGACACGGGCATTCCCAACAGATGTAATTCCTTCGGACACAGGGAGGAATTAAAGCCGAGTTCCGTAGATTGCCTACTGCAGAGGGAGAAGAGGAATCACCACAAGGTGGCGTTATAAACTGCAGGTTGAGGTCGGGCGGGAATGAGGTGGAGGGAAGCCGTGGCGACAGACACGTTTATAGAATTGTTGTGGCCCGTGCGGGAATGGCGCATAGGTCAGCCATATTTGGAGACGGTGATGAGGGCGATGCCTCCTTGGCTTTAGGCGGTGCTGGGGGTGGTAGATTCTAGGGGCTTTAGTAACGCTATTACTCCTACATGGCCACGTTCGGTAGCATAATAGAGTGGCGTTCGGCCGTTGGTATCTTGTTTATTGGGGTTGACATCGTCCCGACCGAGTAGGATTTTAACCACTCCCTCGTGCCCATTCTGGGCAGCGCAGCATAGCGGTGTTTGGCCGGACCTACACCGTTTGTTAGGGCTGACGTTGGCCAGCCCGAGTAGGACTTTCACCACTCCCTCGTGCCCATGACGGGCCGCGAAACAGAGTGGTGTTTGGTAAGGGTAATCTGGTGTGTTGGGGCTGACGTCGCTCCGTCCAAGCAGTATTTCCACCACTCCCTCGTGCCCATTCCTGGCAGCACCACAGAGCGGTGTTAGACCGTATCGACCAACCCTGCCGGGGTTGACTTTGCCCTGCTCGAGTAGGGCTTTCACCACTCCCTCGTGACCATTCAGGGCAGCATACCAGAGTGGTGTTCCATGAAGGTTATTTGGTTTGTTCGGGTTAATGTCGTCCCGTCCGAGCAGCATCTTCACTACTCCCTCGTGCCCATTCCTCGCCGCACAGCAGAGTGGTGTTCGGCCATTGTTATTTGGTTTGTCGGGGTTGATGTCGTCCCGTCCGAGTAGCATTTCCACTACTTCCTCGTGCCCACGACTAGCAGCCCACGCGAGAGGTGTATTACCGGCATTCATAAAGTCTTCCCTGCTGATATCACAGCCTTCCACTTCTACCCAGCAAGACAACCCCGACAACCAAAAACGAAGGTACAGTATAGACCACCCAACGGCTAAAGTTTGTCGGGACCAGCAGCGCACAAGCAGTCCTCCTGCCGTTCTAGCAATAGTTCAGTAGTATTCGTAGTCGTCTAAGGGTGCAAGTAATTTAGCCGATCTGATAGTTCTCGCTTGGCGTGGGCCTGCGAATAAAAGGGAGAAAGGGAGAGCTTTGGAGGTCGGGAGAGCGACTAGATGAGAGAGCCTTGATCTGCTACTGGTACGAATGCCGATATCTTGAAAAAAATTCCGTGATTGTCCAGTCAGCTGTATGAGAAGGTTTGAGATGAGGTAGGAGGTAGGCAAAGAACATTTAGGGTATCCTCCGCCCTTTCGCTCCTATAGGATCCTAATCACCCACAGAAACAAACCTGGTCTTCCGGGCAGTCCGAGAATACGAGTTCAACCGCTTCTTATCGCAAAGCCTTATACCGAGATAAAAGTTCAAGTCCGCAAATAAGGTTCAGGTATTTTTGTAAGCAAGAAGGGAAAGCAGCCTGAATGCTTGAGGCTCATAATTGGGGCACTCAAGAGAGCCCCTGACCGCTCCACCCAACTTGAGGCTCAAAACAACTTTGTCTTTGTGGCTAGGATAGTAACGTTGTGGCTGGACATCAGTTTGTGGCTCAACGTACAGTCCGTGGCCCCATTTCGCAACCACGCCACAATGCCATTCCCGCCTCAATTGAATATATATCATACCACCTCGGTGTATTAGAGGCACGCCCCCGGTTTCACAATAGTGAAGTGAATCAGGCTCGTATTGTGTTGCTTGTGGGCCTACAAAAATCACATCTTAAAAAATTAAGTACCTTTTTGTATGGGCTCCCATACAAATTTTCAGGTTTGGCACGAACAATTTGACAACTAGCTCTTTGCTTGCCCGTGCAAGTCCCAATCCAGAATGAATTGTCGCTAAAGTAAGATGGACTGAGTCATTGAGTTCCTGGATACCCACAGGGAATGTTTGGTAATAATTGATGAAGAGGAGCTTGCAGTGCTGCGAACTTTGTGAGGGTTGGGTTCCGTTATTTTGGTGTGTTTTGACAGGTACAGTACCTACAGTGGACCCCTATGTTATGTTGAGCTACAAAGAAATGCGATGTTGAGCCACGGGGGCTCTGCGGTAAGGGACAAAGTTGTGTTAATCAGTAGAGTTATGTTGGGTTGTTGCGCTCTCTTTACTAGCACCTTAAGTTACTTGTAGAATGCCCCCAGTTATGGGTTTAGAGACACTCGGGGTTGTGGAGTCTAGCCAACCTTGGAGCGAGTAACTAGGTTTGTTAAAGTTCACAAAAGATCACACAAGAGAGAACAAAAAAGCAAAGAAAGCAAATCGATTCACTTTCTAAGTCGCGCCTCTCGGCCTTCTCATATACCGGTAGAAGAATACCTTTATTGTCCTTGATCAACCGTTGATGCTCCAGTAATAAATTTATGGCGTTCTCCTCCAGTAGTTCCTCCCTGCCTCTTATATTCAGACCGGGCAAGTGGCGAGAACAGGTCCAGCGAAGGCTCTACACCCATAACGACCCCCACGACAGTCTGCACAAACCCCCGGCTGATGCGAACCCCGACTATGACACCTACAAGCATGCAGTCATCAACAAAACCTATGAACCTAATTTCGCCTCCATGGTACTGTACTCTTCAAGGCTAAAGTTGATTAACTGGCTGGGAAACTCTCGTTGCCCATGACAGCAAGTCTTTAAGTTAGCAGCAGGCCAGTAATGTCCGAATTGAAGGTATATTCTAAATATTAACCCCCGGCGAGCCCATCCCAGCTCTGTAGGAGTTAATTGGGCTTCGAGGACAGCTCCGAGTGAGATCGGCATTGGAGCGGCCGCCTCGGGGCTGGCTTTCCCTCCACCGTCGCTTCATTCAGTCTAGCTTTACACCAGAAGCATCCTCCTCCAACCCTGAGTCTTGGCTATTACTTCGAGCTTTCGCCGCCTGCAATGAATTGCCATTTCTTGCAGGATCCCATCGGTAGTCAGCGAGAATCTCAGGAATTTACATATGTATTTTTCAGTGGATATCCAGGGCTAGCTTCGAGAGTGTCGCTGGTTCTACATAAAGCACATTTACGGAACGATCTTCCTGAGTTCCCTTTCCTCGAATCTCCTCCGGAGTACTCCCATTCGCATCCCGGTTTGTGTGCTCCTCTAGCATACTGTAGTCCGCGGACAACTGATGATATCATCTCCCTTTGAAGTGATGGATACCCCCTCTGCTCTGCCAGAATACGCTTTCCAATCTCACACCCAATATGGGATCTCTTGGTCGGGAGTACCCGCTTTGATAGAGACTTTTGGTGGAATCGGTTTGGAGAACCGAGCTGCTTGACTTGATATCTTTCTGGGTATTCACCTAGAGCATTAATAGAGTGGAATGAATATTTCTCTCAAGAGGTAACTTAGTCTGTAGTACTCCCACCACCGGAAAGTCGGGATAGCCGCCCACCAATGACTTTGTTCTAATCTCCCTAAGCTCGCAATGTTTCTCCCGGTACCTCGCCTAGCCAGCCTGCAACCCGCATAAATGGACCGCCCAGCATATTCCTCAATGACTGCTCCTTTTGGGCCCGCGAAATCAAGGTGAAAGCGTTCAGCCCCGGCATTTTATCCTCTCATTCATCGACCCTTGCCCTTTTTGCCTTATACCACTATTGCCACCCCCAGATCTCCATAGAAAAACAAAACCACGTTATACGAATCAACTCCCCTAGCTCCTAAATCTCCCGGTTGTTGGAGGCATTTTCCTGCACTGTCCGCCTGGTTGTCTTGGATTTCCTAACACCATAACCGAGACTCAAGTGCCGATAACCAGGCCGGGATCTAAAGCCGGTCATTGGCAATGATACAGTTGTTCTACACGCCATTGTCGGAGCTGGTAGTACTGAAGGAGTTGGCATGGGGCATATCCGCTATTCTATAACTGGCTGAAGATAGGTGATTGAATTGACCAATTGATGGAAATAGTGTGGGCGGAGGAAAGCGGAATCCCTTGTGGAGCTTGATAGATACTCCGGGCTGCCAAACCAACCCCGCCAAAGCCAAAGCCCAAGGCAACGCCCCGCCTACACCTACCTCACCAATCGTGGGAAATTCCACCCGCCTTTAGTCCCATCCTATAGTTCTATTCAACTGCAGCACAATTCTTATATTCTGATGAAAAAGTGCTTTGGGACGCCTGCTGTGGAATCATCTAACTTGGCATAAATACAGATTGTACCAAGCCTTACCAATAGATCGGTTGGAGGGCTTAAGTATCTCCCGAATCGAAACATCACAGGAGCCCTCCTGAAGTTTATACGGGCCGGAGAGACATTTCCGGAATACCATACTATGTCTTTGAAAACAGGGTATGTGCTTTTGATATTCATGGATGCCTTCAATATAATACCTGTAAACCGCACCATTGTCAGTGCATGGCGGGCCATCATATCCATCATAATCTAACCCATCTTTCTAATGATCGAGGAGCAAGTCTGCCAACACCAGCAACGCTTGCTATCCTAACCCGGGTGGTAATTTAGGGAGTCGTTGGATATGTTGAGGAATAACTTTAGCTTTCTATCGCAGCTAGGGATAATTTAGTACCCAAAATCCACTAGCGTGTTGAATTGATCAGCCGAGCCAGAGAGTAGATCTCCGGTAAACAATCCTAAATGAAATTATCATCCGTGCACTGACTTTGTATACTGCGCCCCGGAACGAACAAAATTGCTATGACTACAACGGTATGTACAGTGCAGAGGGAAAAAATCAACCCTGCTTTAGTCAGTTCGCACACACTGCTGCGCTTGAGTGCTGCTATCTTAAGATCACTGCTTATCATCACTCTTTCCTGGGTTGGTTATAGTGCCGTCACAGGCCGTCACTCGTAGAGGTTTGGTGTTAGCTATCGGAGGTCGCGCAGAAGAGGCCGGAGATGCAGTGTATAGTAATGGGACTCGAACGATGAAAGAAAGAAAGAGGTTGATTCTATCTTGCTTGCTCGCCTATAGACGCACCAGAGACTGCGGTACTTTATAACAATCCGCAGTATCAACATACATCAATATGACTCTAGTTACTTTCTCGTACCCCACATTTCAAGTAGCCTGACAGTTGGCCGAACATATGTGGTCCGCACCTCACATTGAAGTAATACTTCCGACATTAGCCCAGTATGGCTGCCTAGCATGGGCCTCTACGCAATACCACACCGTCCGGTAGCTTACCGTATATCCACCGAACTTGGCCAACCAAGATACTATCGCGGGATAGTTCGTATCTCAATGGAGATGTAGACAGGGGGTGTACCCGAGCACCGGAGAAGGAAAAGAAGCCAAATTTACAATTTTATGTACACAATCACCTCACATCATTCCGGATGGGAATACCCGGGATGCAACCTACCCTTCCCCGGTATCCTACTTCTGCGGGCGGCCTTCCTTGTATGTTATTAAAACCTCACCTTTAAGTTCCTTGCCTGACCATCCTCTAGGTCGATCATTGTGGGCACGAACTTGTCTCGTCAGTGCATTCCGTAACATGAACCTCCACGGTAAAAGATGGTTTTAGCTAGCTTTGAATTTTATTGCGCAGAATATTGTTCCCCGGGATTGTACCCTACAACTGTGGTATCCTGTATCGTACAGTGCCATTCGAGAGCGAATGTCGGAACATGGCAAGGGTTTGGTTAATCCAGGTGGGGGTCTGGGTTTGTAATGCCCGGCTTGTGGTGGGTAAATGGATGGAAAACATTTTCTAACGCTCTTGCAACTTAGGTTGAGATTATACAGCGCCGTGGACTGTGGGGTCACTCTTGGCAAGGTAGGGTGGGGTGGCGGTCTTCATAGAAATGGAGGTGATTTCGGAGTTGAAAAACATCTTACTGAGTTAGCTTTCCTTCATGGGCAAGGCTGGAAAGTGCGGACAGCACCCCCAACCTCACACCTCAAGGGCTGTAGCATTCAAGCATGATCTCCATTAAAAAATTTGCATCGTGGAGCCTACCCGCCATCAGAAATTTACGTTAGCCAACTGGCATATAAGTCGCTTCTCATGAGATCCAGAAAGACTTGCGGTTTATATTATCTCTATAATAATACTCGGGTCGGCACTCAAGAGGAGAGGGAGAAAAAGAGAATAAGGAAATTAGAGAAGTAGCAAGGACCAAATGTGGCAAGAGGGTTTACAACGGGGGAATGGCCGAAAATGGAAAAATGAAGGAAATCTCGGGCCACACTGGCTAATCTTAATACAATACAAATAGCCTCCACCGATTCTAAACTCTAGACTATACTGACCCGATTACGTGAGGAAACCAGTTGAGGGACTGGGGCGGGTGAGTGATGGATATGAGCACCCCTGGCAGGTGTGATTTCCTTCAGCCACGGGGAGGCAATAGGGCTGGTTTCGGTGGTATACTTACCGCGGAAAGAGCAAAGGAATTGCCACTTGGCGGTGCTATAAACTGCGGGTTGAGTTTGAGCGGGAATCCGACAGGTGAAGTGGTGGCGGTAGACATGTTTATAGAATCGCCGTGGCCCGTGCGGGAATGGCGCATAGGTCAGCCATATTTGGAGACGGTAATGAGAGCGATGCCTCCTTGGCCTTAGGCGATGCTAAAAGTGGTGGATTTTGGGTGCTGTAGTAACTCTATCACTCCCGAGTGGCTACGTTCAGTAGCACAATAGAGTGGTGTTCGGCCGTCCTTATCTGGTGTGTTGGGGTTGACGTCGTCTCTCCCGAGTAACACTTTCACCACTTCCTCATGCCCATTCTCGGCAGCACAGCATAGCGGTGTTTTGCCGAACCGGCCCTGTCTGTTAGGGTTGACGTCCCCCCATCTGAGTAGTATTTTCACCACTCCCTCATGCCCATTCTGCGCAGCACAACTGAGTGGTGTTTGGCCATGGATATCTGATTTGTTGGGGTCAATGTCGTCCCGCCAGAGCAGAATTTCCACTACTCCCTCGTGCCCATTCCTCGCAGCACGACTGAGTGGCGTATGGCCATAGATATCTGGTTTATCGGGCTTGATGTCGTCTCGCCCCAGTAGATTTTTCACCAGTCCGTCGTGCCCGCCCCGAGCAGCACAAAAGAGTGGCGTTCTGCCACAGTCATCGGGCTTGTTGGGGTTGATGTCGTCCCGTGCGAGCAGCATTTTCACCACCCCCTCGTGCCCATTCTGCACAGCACGACAGAGCGGCGTTTGGCTATAGATATCTAATTTGTTGGGGTCAATGTCGCCTCGGCAGAGCAGCATTCTCACCACTCCCTCGCGCCCATCCTGGGCAGCACAACAGAGCGGCGTTTGGCCGTCGTTATCCGGTTTGTCGGGGTTGATGTCGTCCCGTGCGAGCAGCATTTTCACCACCCCCTCGTGCCCATTCTGCGCGGCACAGCAGAGTGGCGTTTGGCCATAGATATCTGATTTGTTAGGGTCAATGTCATCCCGTCCGAGCAGCATTTCTACCACTCCCTCGCGCCCATCCTGGGCAGCACAGCAAAGTGGTGTTTGGCCGTCTTTATCCGGTTTGCCGGGGTCAACACCGTCCCGTCCGAGTAGTATTTTCACCACTCCATCGTGCCCATTCTGCGCAGCACAGCAAAGTGGTGTTTGACCGTCCATATCCGGTTTGTCGGCGTTGATATCGTCCCGCCCGAGTAGTATTTCAACCACGCCCTCGTGCCCATTACAAGCAGCCCACCCGAGAGGTGTATTGCCAATGCAGTCTTCTTGATTGATATCGTAACCTCCCACCTCCATCAAGCCAACCACAATCTCAATAATTCCAAAAAAAGACGCATAGTGTAGACCACCGAATAGGAAAAGTTTGGCGGAATCAATTGTGGGCGAGTAGTCCTCCTGCTCTTCCAAGAGGATTTTAGCGGGTATTTGGTTGTCGTCGTCGTCAAATAGCTTCAGCGCAAGTAGTTTAGCGCAATTTGAAAGGTCCCGCTTCGCGTGGGCCCCCCAATACACCGAGGAATATTTGAGAAAGGGTGTGCTGCGGAGGCTGAGAGAGCGGATAGTCGAAAGAGCCCTGACCTGCTGAGAATTCAGATAACTTAAGCAGGTTTCTGCCATGGTCCTGTGAGCTGCGCCAAAAAGTTCGATCTGAGCCTTGAGGTACTCTTGAAGGGTAAAGTGGATTAACCGGACTATGGAAGCCTTCTTATCTGCCACAACAAGCCCTTGACAACAGGATAGCAGTGTCCCAATTGAAGGGACATTGTCGGTGTTGAGATTCGGCGACCCTATCTCCACTGCTAGGGCGTGACACAGTTCATCAGGGTTCAGGGGCCGCTCCGAGTGAGAGATCCACATCAAGGCGGCCATGCCAAGCCTGGCCTTCTCCCCTCCTTGTCCCATTATCCGATTCAGAGTTGCACTATAAGCATCCCCCAGCCCCAAGCCATCTGTCATTGCGTTGAGCTTTTGTCGCCTGCGGTGGATTGTGGTTTCCTGTAAGATGGCATCGATACTCAGCGAGACTAGCAGGAATCTAGATATATATCTGTTAGTGGAAAGCTTAAGGTGACCCTCCCAGTGCCGGTGCCTGTACGTACATCTCCGAAATATCCTCAGGAATTTTCTTCAGGATGTCTGCTTCCAGACTCCTGTCCATCGCATCCGGGGTTGTGTCCTCATCTAGCCTACTATGGAGATAACTGGTGATATCATCTCGCCTAGGAGTGATGGGTACGCTCGTTACTCTCCCAGCAAGACGCTTTCCGATTTCGGCCTGGATGTGTGGTCTCCCAGTCACGAATATTCGAGTGCCCGGTGACTTTTGTAGGATCTGGCTCAGCGAACCAAGAAGCTTGGCCTGGTGTCCTGCCGCGCATTCGTCTAGGGCGTCAATGCAAATGAATGTTCGCTTTTCGGAAGAGGTTGTCTGCAGCATTCTCACAACATCGGAAAGTCGCGGTCCCCGCCCACCAATGACCTTTTTCTGATCCCCGTAGGCGCGCGCTATTTCCCCCGGTACCTCATCTAGTCCGCCTACAATCTGCTTGAGTATGGCCCCCAGCACACTCGTCGACGGCTGCTCGTTGTGGGCGGCGAAGTCGAAATAAAAACACGCAACCGCGACACTTTCTCCCGCAGCTTGATCGCACAAGCTATCTACCACCAATGAGCTAATATCACAGTTTGTCAGCACTTGTCCATTTCTCCCATTCATCGAGGGTAGTCTTTGTTACCTAATATAAGTCTTACCGGCCCCCGGATCTCCATAGCAAAACAAAACTGCGTTATTGGATTCACCTCCTCCGCTCCCTGCGCACCAGCTTCTAAATTCCTTAGTTTGTAAGAGCCATTCTCCTATATTTTCAACCCGGTTGTCCTGGATGTCCTGATGCCGCAACCTAGGCTCAAGAGGGGAGAGCCAGGCTAGGATGTTGGATCGCTCATCGGCAATTGCAAAGTTATTAATAGTAGTGTTCAAAGAGTTGATATTATTACTGAAAGACTGCGACATTTTCTGCTTTCTGCCGCTCAGGACACTGTGGATGATGGGTGATGGGGTCGGTCGACTGACGCACCGGAATTCCTGGGTGGAAGAAAAGTGGGGCTTTTTGTGGAACCTTATGCATGCCTTACAAGTACTAGTACAGTACTCCTACCCCTGCATCTCACGTTGCGCCGGTAACCGACAGGCCTCGTCCGGCCGGCATGACTCCCAAATCGAACGATCCTCTTGTTGCCCACATCCTAATTGTTTCTCCACTGAAGCCGTCGTCTTTCCGATCATCCCAGGCACCCCCACACCACGAAACCTCCCGGCAGCACCTCCATCCCCCGCCCTATGATACCAGTACCCCTTCGGATGCCGGTATCGGCCCTAAACTGTTCGAGGGACGTGCAGTTGCGGGAGTGTGACAGATCGTTCGGGTGCATTGCAGATTTTTGGGAGCGCGATAGATTGTTTAACTGTTTGCGGAGCAGATTTGCCCGAGATGTGTTTCTTCTATCACAGGAGTGTATGAGTACGGAGGAATAAGAGCATGTGGGGAAATACAGAGATAGGTGTGTTAATCCACGGAAGGATCAGGACGCATTATTTGTGTTCATCTACACGCCTACCCCTACCGTTTGGTTATTAGGACATAGCGAGCGAACGAACCAAGTGCTAACTGTGGAAATTACATTTTACATCCTTCCTACAAAGTGCCTATGTTCCAGGTGAATTCTCTCGCGCTGCCATCTACTTTATTTCTCACTTTGACATAAATGTGCCGGAAGGACCTCAAACTAGCCTACCGGTTTGGGTAGTCCATCTTTTTTGGCAGCTCAATGGGAGCACGGAAGAGACCCCCGCAAAGCGCCGTTACCGCAATCTATAGTCAGTTCACCTACCGTCCGTTGGAAGTCAGCGCCAAACTCAATTCCCTAGTATACAATTAATAGGAAAACCGACCATCAATCAAAACGTTTCCCAAGCCTCCGCAACATGTTGGAGACTAGGTGTTGGGAGTTGCAGCATTTAATACGGCTCGTTTATTCACGTGCGCGCCCACTCTACCGGCTGCCGAACCGGTGGCTATACTAGCACTGCTCAACACCACTGCTTCCATCTCTATCGGGCTCTAACCTGCATCCGCAACCCTGATCCGTAGCCTGTTGAGAACAGAAACCTCCGTCCTCCTTGCCTCCGAAAGCCTCTCACCATCTTAAAATATCTATCTCCTGTCACTACCGTATCGCCATATCCTCCTACTCTACTATGATACCTCCAAAATAACCGTCATCGAACTGCAACCCTACCATCGATCGCAGCCCAGGAGCATACCCCACGAAAGACGTCTGCAGCACATGCTCAGAAATAACCGAGAAAGCGAGTGGAAATCTTCTGCAGCCCCGCGTATTCAGACTGCGGTGAATCATTGAAATTTCCCCACAGGCCACTCGTAATAGAATTGAGGACCCGATATAAGAATCTAGGATTCAATCATTGGTATCAAGTATTAACCGATCATTTCCTAGCACCGCCCAGAGAATCTAGAGTAGGAGGAATCTACAAACGGCCTTGGAATATTTTCGCTCCGGTTTCAGATCCGAAATGGTTTAGAAATCCGGAAACGTGCGCCTAACCGGTCGGTCAACCAACCTCAAGGCTATGATTCTCTACACATTAGTCCTTCTCTGTTAATGCACATAATGGAGAACAGACGGGGTATCGGAGGATGTGATTCGATAGAGAAAAGGTATTCTCCATTGGTAATTATTAGGCGGTTCCCCCCACTACCGTACAATCGGCTTGGGCCAGAAAATTAGAAAGACATTGTTCTTGGGGTGATGGCCTAGGTCCTGGATTTTTGTAGGAGTAGGGTTCAACAGTAGCTCAACAGCCCAACCCAATATAGAGAAGTTAGTAGGGGCGAAGTGATCCATTCAACCCGCTCGGCCCGTGATCTCAGTAGGTTGCAGAGCTGTTCCTACAACGCCGTATCATTTACCGTACGATATCAACAAAATTAACAGAACACTAGGTGAAGCCCGGTGGCATATCACTTTCTGACAATCCCGCCACAACAAACCCTCACAGTTGAAAATAGCGGGGGCGCTTCTTCTTGATATTCATCAAGGAGGTTGACTATACTCGAGTAGTGTTCATAAACCTCAGCACTCTAGTGCCATAATAGGCCACTAGTCTATCGCATCCTTCTAATGACAGGGGAGTAAGTTTATCCCATATACGGCCCTACTACTAGCGTGGGTATCCTCGAGCAGTTCCTGAACAAAGGTCACCGTTGATGGCCGGTCCACCTATTATATTCACAACCCTTCGCCATTACGCACCGTATCCGGTTCTATGCACCAAGCTCAACCTGGCCCCTTCGGGTACAAAATTACTCCCCCCGTCTTGAGGGGGAGGAATATTGTAAATCTGATTCGACTCCACTTTATTAAACTTCTCTTACATGCGACCCCCCCACGATATGCCACCAAAATCCCACCTTTAAGTTTATTGCCTAACAGCCACCCAATTACTTCCTAAACCCGCTTGGGATAAGAAAATTTAACTAACCTGCGCTTTCCACAACACGAACCCCTATGGAAAAACACTATTACCCGTCATCTAACACGAGCGAAATACGGTAGATCATTCCCGATATTGGGCCCTGCAGCCAGAATTTACGGTAGTCTTGTATCATTGGAATACGAATGCCCAGGGAATGGTAAAGCTTTCGCTGCGTGGCTGAGGAGGGAGTCTGAGTTCGTGATGCCCGGCATGATCGTCCGCCATAATGCTCCCGCAGAAAAATGCCGCGGTGGATAAAAGGATTGAAATATCTTTCCTACATCTCTTGTAACTCAACATCTAGCAGCGTGGCGGGCTGCGCGATCACTTTTGACAGGCTAGGGAAGGATATCAGTGCTCGTGGAATGGGAGCTAATCTTAGAGTCAAAAGTCCTCTTACTAAGCTAATTTTCCTTCATAAACAATGCTATCATAAAAAAAAAAGTGTTGGCAGCCCCCGAACCTCATCTCAAAGCTCCCACTGCGAGGGCTTAGCATATAAGAATAATCCCCGTGAAACCATGTGCATACTAGAATCCGATCGCCATCGTACTTGTTAGCTAGCCCTTACATCTCCTGCCTCGGGTGCCGGAAATACCTGTACTTTGTATTATCTCTATATATCTAAACAGCACGGGCCTACACCTCAGAGGGGTGAGAGGATATGGGGGTTGTGGAACTGCAGAAGAGAATAAATGAATAACGAACGCGGAAATAGGATTTGCATCCAAAAAGCAACAAGAAAAGTGGATGGGATGAAAGTGGGATGAAACGGAAATTTCAAGCTTCGCCGGAATAGCCCCCTACCGACACAAAACTCTTGATTACACTGGCCTGACTGCATAGGGAATTAGTAGAGAGGTTTGGGCGGGGGTGTGACAGATGAGGGTATTCCAATCGTATGTCATTTCCTCCAAACAAAATAAAATATTTGAGTTGAGTTTCTGTGGCGGGCTTAAGGCAGAAGGGAAGGGAACACGGTAACTATTATGAGGGGACAATATACACTATGGGTTGAGGTTGAGTGGGAAAGAGAGTAGGGAGAAAACGGTGGGGGCAGACATGATTCTGGAATCAGTGTGATTTTGTGGAATGGTTGATAGGCCGTCCATATCCGGAGACGGTAAGGAGGATGGCGTCTCCTCGGCCTTGGGTCATCCAAGGTGGCGGGTTCTGGGGCCGTGGCAGCGCCATCACTCCCACATGCCTAACAACACCACCGGAATCGTGTTTTGCCACGGTTATCTGGTTCGCTGGGGTTGACGCCACCCCGTCCCAGCAGAATTTTCACCACTTCCTCGTGCCCGGCAGTAGAAGCATACCAGAGTGGGGTTTTGCCGTCGCCACTTAGTCCGTTAGGGTTGATGTCTCTCCGTCCGAGCAGTATTTCCACCACTCCCTCGTACCCATTCCAGGCGGCCCAATGAAGTGGCGTTAGACCATTTAATGCCCGTGTGTTAGGATTGACGTCTCTTCGCTGAAGTAGGGCTTTCACTACTCCCTCATATCCATTCCCGATAGCACACCAGAGTGGTGTCAGGCCATGGTTATTTGGTTTGTCAGGGTTGATATCACTCCGCCCGAGGAGTATTTCCACCACTTCCAGGTGCCCACGGCCAGCGGCCCACGCGAGAGGTGTATCACCGCCAGACATACAGTCCTTTTGGTTGATATCACAGCTTTCCACCTCCACCTAACCAAAGACAATCTCGACGGTGCCAAGAATGGATGCCCAGTGTAGACCACCGAATTGGCAAAATTTGTCGCAGTCAACAGTGTACAAGTAGTTCTCCTGCCTTTCAAATAGTATTTCGGTTGGTATGTGGTATTCGTGGCCGGCGCGGGAAATTTAGTGCGATCCGAAGGTTCTCGTTTTGCGTGGGTCTCCGAATATAAGCAGGAATATCCGAGGAAGGATGAGGTTCGGAGATTGGGAGAGGGGGTGGTCGAGCGAGCCTTGATCTGCTGCCAATTCTGATCATTTAAACAGATTTCGGTGATTATTGAATTGGGGGTTTGGGATGAGTCGGGAGGAAGTCACTCACGCTATTCTCCGCCGCTTGGCCTGCAAATCCAGAGAAACAAACCTAATCCTCTGTGGTACTCTGGGAATAAGAGTTCGACTCCTTATCTCCAAGACGTATAAGAAGGTAAAAGACCAAGTCTGCAAAGGAGGTTCGGTATTATTGTAAGCGAGAAGGGAGATGAGATGTTCACAATGGAGATACGTGTGCCAAGTTGTGGCTTGGCGTCACAACCACCAAGTGCCAGACCCCGCGATGTAACTTTGCGGCTCAAGATAATTTTTTGGGTTGCCAGAGTTTGCGGCTCAACAAAACTTTGTGGCACAACATATCGACGGGGTTCAAAATTACCCGACCGAAGGCATGTGGCCAGCGTTGACGCATGTATGATACTTCGACTCAAAACAATGTGAAATTTTAATGATAATAACAATATTGATAAAAATAATAATAATAGAATTGGTAGAAGTAAATATGTGGTGCACCATTCCACTAGCATTTATCCTCTCAGACATGCTCCTAACTAAACCGCTCAAGAAATCAGAGTCCAATAAGGTAGACTATTAATATAGTGAGCGTTTTGGGAGTGATGAACTAGCTATGTGGAGTTGAGTAGGAGTACATGAGATGCAAGGTTGACTACCTACCCTCGGTCGCGTAATTTTGACCTCCGTCGATAAGTTTATGGTTCAATATCAGTCCATCCCGTAAACACTCAACGCTATGACCCATTCCATGTCTCATTAGGCAAATAATATCAGGTGCTGAGATCCAAATCCGACTACCATAGCTTAATGGGGGGTCGGAAGAAATTTCACAGGGTTTTATTAGTCGTAATCCGTATATTCACCCCCCGTTTAAAGGCGGCGCCAAACTCAATTCCATATCAATCAAAACACTCCCCAAGCTCCAAACCCATAGTTCCATCCGAAATCTCCACAGCGTGGCAAGAAGTAAACCATACCAAGGTTCCCACCACTTCGAACACCGCTAAATGACCTTCAAAGTAGGTTGCACTCTCGAACAAGCTTAAGACAGAAAAAAGAGAAAAAAGAGCCAAACATTTCCAGCAAAGGCAACTCCAACATCCTAGCTTGGGCCTGCCCTGTCTACCAATTTGGCGGTTAGCCTTCTGGCTACCACTTGTGCAGGTGGCACTTTCTAAATGTCCTGTGGGATAGGCAGGAATTATTTTTAGTTAAGTGGCATATACCGGTCAGGTTTGTTCACTATAGAATATATTTGATTGAACTAGCACGAGGTTTAATTATTCCAGTTCTTACGGTAGGGCCCTAAACTAAATAAAACTGCTATGACCCGAGCAGTGTGATGCGCGCAAGGAGCCCGAGAAAAAGCTAGCCCTGCCTTAGCCGGTTCACAAACGTTGCTACACTTGGGTGCTGTTGTCTTCGGCGGGTAATCCTGTTGTCACCACTCGTTCCGATGTTATTCTATATAACGTCACAGATGATCACTCGTCCGAGTTTTGGTTCTCAAGCACTTAGATAGAGCATACCCCACAAGAGGATATATTATGGTTGGCTACAGAAGACGCACCAGGTGCCGTAGGCCGGGCAGGTAGAAGAAATCAGGAAAGGGCACCCCAAAGCTCAGTCCGAATGTAGGGCGGGGAGGCTTACACACTAGTGTAGGGAGAAAACTGAAACTCAACTTTTTAAATATTCAATTAATCCCGGGCATCCGCGGGCAAGAGTATTTCAAACCCACCTGGCCCCCCGTCAGTAGTGCTTTCTACATATAATCCCCATGTATACTACCAAGGCTCCATCTTTTCAGTATCGTGCCCCATAAGTTAACCCTATGATTACTCCAGGTCTGCTGCCGCCTGAAATCCTCTTGCTATAAGGAGACTTAGCTCACCAGCGCATTTCTGCGACGTGAGATACCATGGTAAAAGACACCATTACCTAGCATCAAATGGCAGAGTCGAAGATACAATTCCCCGATAGTGAGCTCTAGAGCGGTAATTTCGATACAGTGCAGCATCGTTGGAGCACCGCCGCCTAGGACACGGCAAGGTTCTCTGAGTCTGGCTGGGGGTTGTTTGGGTCTGCGATGCCCCACTTGAGCATCGGACAGGATGCTAGAGAAGGAAGGGGCTATGGTAGGTGAAAGGAAGGAATATCCCGCCAGCTGTGTTTTAGGCTAATATCCAACAGTGGGCACCCTTGGAAAACTAGGGTAGGGCACCGACGCTCGTGGCGTGGGAGCCAATTTCAGAGTTAAAAAATACCCTTATTGTATGAATTTTCTCCTACAGGATATACCAAAAAAGGCGGATAGCCCCCAACCCCACTCCCAAGCTCACATCAAGGACTGCAGGATTTAAGCATAAACTTCGTTAAACCAGGTCGATGATGGAATCCGAGTACAATCGCTCCTCAGTTAGCCACTAGCTTTTGCGCCCCTTTTCATAAAGTGAAATGCTTGCACTTTATACCAATCATCCATCTCCTCTATCCTCTCATCCACAACCCAAACCTCGACCCTCCGGGACTGTTATAAAATACAAGCTCAAGTAAGTAATTATGTGGCGGGGCTCAATTCCATACCCAAAACCGGTAATCGAATTCAGACCACAAATTCCATAATCTAAGCAATTCCGGGAATGAGCAAACACGGTCGAACCCCTTGAACATTTCTCTTTCAGCAGGTGTGGATAGTCCACCACCCACTTCCGCTCTTATGATAAAACAGCTCTCTCCCGGCTTTGTATTACAATAACGCCTAATAGGTTTCCACGATAGCCTTTAAAAATGCACTTGTAAGGATCTTGGGTTGGGGTTTTTTACTCTATTTTTTTCATGAGTATTGAAAAAGTATCCCGAAATATGAAACCTGGCTCAGGATTAGTTTGGGTGGGCAGGAACAGGTGTTGTCGGGGTGGGTGAAGTTGGCGTATCAGTGAATGGGGGCCGATGCAGGGGGGATGGTCTTTGATGGCTGGGGGAGTTTGAGGGTGGAAGACTTTAAGCATGGGGCTCGGAGGTGGATGTCTGATGTCTCCTAGCGAGTGACATTTGGTGATTATCGTGCAGCATTTACTTCTATCTTCACTAAACGGTGGGTTATGTTGTTTTTCTGTGGCTAAACAGCCCCTAGGGATATATGCTGGAGGATGGGGGAGACGGAAATCAAGGAGCGCTTGAAAAAAATAAATGAACGGCAAGTGCGCGACGAGGAAATATAACTAGGAAACGAAATGAAATGCAGATATGATGGAAATTTCGAGCTACACAAGCTTATCTCAATACAGGAAAAATAGCCCGCCACCAATGCCGCAGCTTCGACCAGACTGAATCCACAACATGAGAAAATTTATAGAAAGTGGAGGTATGAGCAGCAGACATGATTTCCTCGGATCAAAAGGGAATATGTGAGACGACTTGCAGGGGAAAGATTAGGGCGGAAGGCGGGGAACACGGGAGTTATCACAATGCCGCGTTATGCACTGCAGGTTGAAGTTGAGTGGGAATGAGAAGAGAGGAAAATGACGGCGGCGAACATATTTATGTAGTGGTTGTGACTATTGCGGATATGGGGGATAGGTCATCAAGATTTGAAGGTGGTGAGAAGGATGGTGCCTCCCCGCCCCTATATCGCACTGGGGGTGATATATTCCGGGGGCTGTAGTAGCGCCCTCATTCGCGTATGGTAACTCTGGCTAGCCCACCAGAGTGGTGTTCGACCGCCGTTATCTGGCTTGTTGGGGTTGACGTCGCTCCGCCCGAGTAGTATTTTCACCACTCCCTCATGCCCGTTCTGGGCAGCACAGCAGAGCGGTGTTGTGCCGAGGTCGTTTTGTTTGTTGGGATTGACGTCGCCCCGCCCAAGGAGCATCTTCACCACTCCCTCATGGCCATTCTGGGCAGCACAGTAGAGCGGGGTTCCACCGAACCAGCACCCTGTGTTGGGGTCGACATCGCCCCGTTTAAGTAGTATTTTCACCACCCCCTCATGCCCATTCTGGGCAGCACGGCAGAGTGGTGTTCGACCGAACCAGCCTGGTCTGTTAGGGTTGACGCCATCCCGTCCAAGTAGCATTTCTACCACTCCCTCGTGGCCATTCTCAGCAGTACACCAGAGCGGTGTTCGGCCGTAGTTATCTTGTTTGTCAGGGCTGACATCGTCGCGTGCGAGTAGTACTTTCACCACTTCTTCGTGCCCATTCTGGGAAGCACACAAGAGCGGTGTCAGGCCATCGTTATCAGGTTTCTCGGGGTCGACGTCACCCCGTCCGAGGAGAATCTTCACCACTCCTTCGTGCCCATTCTGAGCAGCGCACCAGAGTGGTGTTTGGCCGTGCTGACCTGCTTTGTTGGGGCTGAGGTCGCCCCGTCCGAGTAGTATTTCCACCACTTCCTCGTGTCCATTACAGGCAGCCCATGCGAGAGGTGTATTACCGGCATCCATACAGTCTTCCTTGTTGATATCACAGCCTTCCACCGACGCCGAACCAAAAACAATCCCGACAATCCCAAAAGAGGCACAGTATCGCACACCGAACAGTCAAGGCTTGTCGGAATCAAGAGTGCACAAGTAGTTATTCTGCCTTTCCAATAGGATCACAGTGGGTATGTGGTATTGGTAGTCGTCGAGTCGCTTCAGCGCAAGTAATTTAGAGCGATCAGAAGGTTCCTGTGTCGCGGGGGTTCCTGGATATAAGTAGGAATATCTTAGTGCCTTAGAGATTAGGAAAGCGAGGGCTGAGAGAGCCTTGATATACTGCGAATTCGGATAACTCAAGCAGGTTTCGGCGAGTGAGTTGTTTAAAAGATTTGTAATGAGCCAGGCGGGGGTGAAAGGGCGTTTACGGTATCCCCCGCGCCTTGGCTCCCACGTCGTACAAGGTCCGGTAAGATGTTATGGAACAGTTATTCAAGGTTAAGCAGCTAAACATATCCCCGTCTGTTCTGGTTAATAGGTTCTTACCCTTGTATTAGACTCATCATCAACAGGAAGAAACAAACCCGATGTTCCGGGGACTCGAAGAATAAGATTTGATTTTTGTTTTACTCATATATACTCCAAGAATGAGAGTTCAACTCCTTATCTCAAAGAAATATGTGGGGATAAAAGATCGAGCTCGCGAATGAGGCTCAAGTATTTTGTAAGCGAAAAAGGAAAAAACGGTACCCGTGCCAAGGCTGAGGCTCCGCGCTACACTAGACAAAGCCTTAGAGGCTCACAACTGGTGCCGGGTAGCTCTACTCGGAGGTAACTCCCCACAGAAAGCCGGAAGAAAACAAAGTGCCGAGAGAAAATCTCCATATAACTTTGCAGCCCAACATAACTTCGTGGCTTTCCCTACTCTCTCTTAAAATATGTTATGGCCAATATTTGTGTTCTATAAAACCATGAATAAAAACTATTATAAAACAATCAGAACATTAGATTGGGACAGAGCCCAGGGACAGAGCCCAAAGTCAACAATGTTCCCAAAATCAAGAATGGTCACCTGCACAGTAACAAGGTGAGGCGAAGGAAGAGTATTTATTGCTTTTACTGTGTCAAAATTCCCATGGTATGATAGAGATCTTACTCTTTACCCCCCATATGGTTTCCTTGCTGGGGTTTCGGGTACTACAACTTATTTCAAGCACCAGCGCAGTACCATGACTATCCACGGTTTACCACCAAACTGACTAACTGAGACGGTAGAGTAGATCTTCGGCATTACGTTATTAACTATGCTCCTCATATATTGTACCAAAAACACAGAAAAAGCTGGTATAACTAGAACAATATAGGCGAAAAGAAGAAAAGAAGAACAATTCTGCTTCGGCCAGTCCATACAAACTACTATGCCAGGGTGCCATTTGTTCGGTTGGACGCGAGGGAGAGGATTGTGGTTGCTTAGTCATCCAGCTATGCTGGTCCTTTCGCAGGCCATGCTTTCCTCAAACTCTCCTCTCTTAACGCTTCAGATGCCGACATCATCCTTTCTGCCTGCAGAAGAACACTCAATCTGCTTTGTCTACCTGTAGCCTTTATCTTTCCTCTACCTCCTTTCTTTCTTCATCTCGGCTGCAGCCACTGCTCACACTTTCCCGCTGATCGCTCCGCTTTACCTTCTCCACCTGTCCGAGTTCCTGCACCTCAACAACCGCCTCACAAACACACTATCCCCGCTGCTACTCATCTCGCCGCACCCCGCTTCTAACGCTACTACCCCTAAACGGTGACCTACTCATTATCACTCCTTCCTCGGTTGTTTTGTAAAACCGCCATAGACGGTCGTTCATCTAATTTTCTCGTTCGTGTCATAGGTCTATACGCGTACAGCGTAGCGGTACCACACGGAACAACACGGTATAACACAGAAGTCCGCCGTTAGGGTTAACCGGTGCCGAGGGCTGGGCCAGTATAAAGAGGTACCTTAGATCTCAATTGGGATGTAAGAGCCGGGATCTTACCCATACGGTTGAGAGGAGGAAGCGGAATCCTAACTTAAGTTTTTTAAATGCACAATTTACCCCCGGGATTGCAGAGTGGGAAAATCGCAGATCCGTTCAGAACACCCCCCCAGAGGAGCTTACCCGCACAACAATCCCCGCACCTACTACTGAAGCCTGACCTCCAAGTCCTCCCCATAGCCACCCTCTAACCATTACATGCCGACGATCCAGGATCCGCCTGATATAGCGAACCTTAACTCACCAGCGCTCCCCACGACGTAAACCCCTACGGCGAAAGACGCTATTAGCCAGGCACAAACTTTTGTGTGTCAGGTATCGCTCCTAGATATTCTACTTACCCTACAGTTCAAGTTGTAATTTACGGTAGCGTAAAATCTCATTTGGAAACTCTGGCGCCTAGGGTGTGGCAAATCTGCCCGGCTTGTTGTGTGTAGTGAGAGAGGTGCCGTTCGCTGTTGTCTACCGTGGTCGTACGAGAGAGGAAGCCACTGGTATATAAGTAGGAAACATGCTATAAGTTATTATACATGCCAAACCCACTCCCGCACAACCAATAGTTGACCTGAACACAAACTTAGGGCCCGTTTGCCTAACCGTCTACTTCTAAAATCTGGGTGATAAAACTAGGCGGTGGAATTACGACCGGCATTATCCGATTGATGGCGCAAAAGTCTGTTCAGTACCTATCTTTCTGCCGTCCAAAATTCCTGTAGCTAAACTGTCAAAACGTGATGTTGCCTCGGAGGTGTGTTTGCAAATCCCACCAGACTCTAGAAAGCACGCCGCCGTTTACTTGCCCGTACCACGCGAATCGTCTAACCCCCCCTTAGCGGTCGCCGTCGTCTCGAAGCGCTAGACAGTCGTCTATGTCAACGGGCCCTTAGACCGACCCTAGTCTAACTCAAAGACACAACGTGAGTGAGTAGCCGTGTCTCCGCACATCTCCAGCACGGCTCGGGAGATTGTATGGGTTGGTGGTGCCTAACACGAGTATCGGAAGGAAGATGTTGTCGTGCGTAAATGGGTGGAGTACCTTTCTTAGGTCTCTTGTAACTCGAGATCCGAAAGCGCGGCAGGCTGTGCAATCACGCTTAACAAGCTAGGCTAGCCCCGGCGCACGTAGGATGGGAGCTAGTTTCGGGGTTGGGAGAGCACTGACTGCATTAGGTTTCCTTCGCAAGTAAGTGTAGACAGCCTTCCAGCCTCACCTCCGAGCTCGAGCAAGGAGGACTGGAGCACGTAAGTACGACCTCCATGTATGATACCTTAGTGTTAACCAGTTTTGCATGACATTTTACGGGCACCGGAAACACTTGCAGTCTATTACTTCTATATCTAAACAGTGTTCCCAACGGGCCAGGCCGCAGTCCCGGCCAAGGCAGGCACCCCGAAAGATAGCCTAGGCCGATCTAGGCCGAATTCGATCGGCCTACTAAAGCCTATCAGGCCTGATAGGCGCCTAGGCCCGGAGATTAGTGCGGGGGACAGATCGCCCCAGGGGTATTCCTCCCCTCTTTCGAGTTTAGCGCCTTTGGTTTTCTTCCACTTTACCTTCGACCATTGCTTCTTAATTACAGTAATCAAATAACGAGTGATACTCAACCAACTCAATAAAGTCTTTAAAGATTTACCTCCAGGGCCACCAGCACAGTTCTATCCTACCATCGTTCTCCCCTATTTTTTCGTCTTTAGCAAGAACTACTTTAAATCCCGAAGAAGATAATGCGAAACTGCTGTATTTTAAATTTATTTTGTAAACTATTTATAGTTAACCCCCGTATTGATACCTTCGATATAATCACCATCATACCCGCGCACAGTTAATCCACAACAACAGCAGCTCTTTTTCCACAATTAATTCAATTAGTTAATTCACTATCTAGTATCCCCTAGTATTTTTTTCGCTAATAAAGTAATCATATTATTGGGTATTTGGAACCGTAAAATGGCAAAAAATGGGAATTGAACGACAATTCCAAAACACACAAGCTTATCTCAACATGATGAAAGTAGCCCCTGAACAACACCTGACTCTAAACCACACTAACGCTGCTACATGAGAAAATCCATAGAGGGGGGCTTGGGTATGTGATAGATCTGGGAATTCGCATCTTGTGTAATTTCCTTCAACCAAAAGAAAAATATTGGAGGTAGATTCCTGTTGCAGGCTTACCACGGAAGGTGATGAAAAAACACAGCAGTTATCACAAGGTGGCAATATACAGTGCGGACGGGGGCTGAGTGGGAATAAGAGTACGGATTAAATGGTGACGGCAAACGTGTTTGTGGGATGGTTGCTGTCCTTGCGGAAACAGTGCATAGGTTATCAATATTTGAATACTGGTATGGTAGGGAGGGCGATGCCCTCTCGGCCTTATGTCGTGCTGGGGGTGGCAGATTCTAGGGGTTGAAGTAGGACTACCGCACCGGCATGGCTACGGAGCGCGGCGTACGAGAGCGGGGTCCGGCCACGGTACTATCATAGAGTGGATCTTGATCACCATTCTATGGTGCTCCCCTTTTTGCATGACAACACTGGTTGAGGAGTTGAAAGGGGTATTTTAGGGGGCTCTTAATGCCTGTTTCAAGTTATGAGGGAATTAGAAAGCAGTTTTAGATATAATTTTGGTCAATGTCTTGAAGCTCCCCTAGTTATAAGGTTCATAAAGTATTCTACTTTACCAAGGATATGACGGTCGCGACCCACGTGTCATTAAAATCTAAGCCATGTATGAACAGAGAGTAGAATTATGAAGCGGATCCGTAGTCAGCAGGTACCTGTAAAGTATTATATCAATCTTCCGTCTCTATCTCCTACCCACAGCCCAGACGTCGGCCTTCCGGGACTATCATAAGACAAGAGCTCAAGTGAGGAATTATGTAACAGAACTCAATTCCATACCCCAGTAATTGGACATTAAATTTCACAATCTCAGCAATTCCAGGAATGTGTAAATACAATCGCATCTTTTGCACATCCCTCCTTCAGCAAATGGGGATAGTCCCCCCATCCACTGCCGTTCTTATCCTAAAACGGGTCCCTCCCGGCTTTGTAATACAATAACACCTAATAGGTTTCCACGATAGCCTTTGACAATGCGCTTGGGTCGATTTCAGGCTGGGTGTTTTTACTCTAATACTTGCATATTGAAAAAGGATCCCAAAATATGGAGCCAGGTTCAGGACTAACTTGGGTGGATAGGAATAGGTGCTGTCGGTATGGATGAAGTTAGCATATCGGGAAACGGGGGGCGGCGGTGCAGGGGGATGGCACTTGATGATTGGGTGAGTCCGAGGGCGGAAGACATTGAGCGGGGGGGAGGTGGATATCTGCTAGCGAGTGACTTTGGGTGATTATAGCGCAGCATTTTCATTCTGCTTTGACTAAGCGGTGAGTTATATTGCTTTTCTGTACCTAACCAGCGCCCGGGTCTATATGCTAGAGGGGAGGAGAAAATGGAAATCAAGCAGCGCTTTGAAAAAAACAAATAAACGGCAAGTGCGGGACGGAAATTTACGACCAGGAAACGGAAGGAAGTACAAACATAATGGAAATTTCAAACCACACAAGTTTATCTCAATACAGGGGTAATAGCCCACCACCAACGCCGCACCATGGACTGACGGCACAACATGAGAAAATTTAGAAACAGTTGGAGGTATATGAGGCAGATATGGGCATCCCCACAACACACGATTTCCTTAGGTAAAAAGGAAATATTGGAGATGACTTGCAAGGGCAGGCTTACTACGGAAAGGTAAAAATGTTGAACTAGACACTGCGGGTTGAAGTTGAGTGGGAATGAGAAGAGAGGAAAGGGCGTCGACGAACATATTTATGCAATGGCTGTGAAGATTGCGGAAATGGGGAATAGGCCATCCAGATTTGAAGGGAGTGAGAGGGATAATGCCTCCCCGGCCCTATGTGACGCTGGGAGTGGTAGATTCTGGGGGTTGTAGTAGCGCCCTAATTTGCGTATGGTGACTCCGGTTAGCCCATTCGAGTGGTGTTAGGCCACTGTTATCGGGTTTGTTCGGGTTGATGTCGCTCCGCCCGAGTAGTATTTTCACCACACTCTCATGCCCATTCCGGATAGCACAGCTGAGTGGTGTTGTGCCATGGATATCTTGTTTGTTGGGGTTGACGTCGCCCCGCCCAAGGAGAATCTTTACTACTCCCTCATGGCCATTCTGGGCAGCACAGTAGAGTGGCGTTGCGCCGAGCCTGCGTGCTGCGTTAGGGTCGACATCGCCCCGTCTGAGTAGTATTCTAACCACTCCCTCATGCCCATTCCGGGCGGCACGGCAGAGTGGTGTTTGACCGAATAAGCCCGCTCTGTTAGGGTTGACGCCGTCCTGCCCAAGTAGTATTTTCGCCACTCCCTCGTGGCCCTTTTCAGCAGTACACCAGAGTGGTGTTCGGCCGTAGATATCTGCTTTGTCAGGGTTGACGTCGTCGCGTGCGAGTAGTACTTTCACTACTTCCTCGTGCCCATTCTGGGAAGCACGCAAGAGCGGTGTCATGCCGCGGCTATCGCGTTTCTCGGGGTTGACGGCACGCCGCCTCAGGAGGATCTTCACCACTCCTTCGTGCCCGTTCTGCGCAGCACACCAAAGTGGTGTTCGGCCGTGCTGACCCGCTTTGTCGGGGTTGAGGTCGGCCCGTCTGAGCAGTATTTCCACAACTTCCTCGTGTCCACTACAGGCAGCCCACGCGAGAGGTGGATTACCAGCATACATAGTCTTCCTTGTTGATGCCACCGCCTTCCACCCCTACCGAACCAAAAACAATCCAGACTATCCCGAAAACGGAGACACAGTATAGCCCACCGAACAATCAAGGGTTGTCGGAATTAATAGTGTACAAGTAGCTATCCTTCCAATGGGGTTACAGTGGATATGTGGTATTGGTAGTGGTCGAATCGCTTCTGTGTAAGCAATTTAGAGCGATCGGAAGGTTCTGGTTTCGCGTGAGCCCCCGAATATAAGTATAGTGGGAATATCTTAGGGTGGATGTGCCTAGGAGATTGGGGAAACAACTGGCCGCGAGAGCCTTGATATGCTGCGAATTCAAATAACTCAAGCAGGTTTCGGCGATTGTCAAGCCAGTGGTGTGAAGAGTTTGGGATGAGTCAGGCGGGAGTGAAAGGATGTTTTCGGTATTCTCCGCGCCTTGGCTCGTATGATGGCTCCTCACCCATAGAACAAAACAAACCTGACCTTCCGAGTACGGTACTCCAAGAATAAGATTTATTTTATATTTTACTTATATACTCAAAGAATAAGAGTTCAGCTCTCAAAGACATATGGGAGGATAAAAGATCAAGTCTGCGAATGGGGTTCACGTATTTTGTAAGCAAAAAGGGAGGGCTGATGCTCGCAATTAGGAATCTTGTGCCAAGGTTGTGTGGCTGGGCGCCACACCACCAGTATGCTTGAGGCTCAAAACTGGGGGCACTTCAAAGAGTGCCCAATAGTTCAATGTAATTTCCCATAGAAACCCGGGGAGAATAAAGTCCCGAAGGAAGAGAAAAAAGAGAAAAGCTCCACCTACTAGTAGATTTGAGGTTCAACATAGCTCTGTGGCTTGCCCTACTCACTTAAAATATAATATGACCCATAAGGGCCCGTTAGCCCTACGGCCATTTAGCAGGCCGGGACGGTGCCAACTGTCAAGAGGGGTGGACGGCGGGGGGTGTCTGGGCAAGTAATGAGTAGATGGTGGTTACCTACAGTAGCGTGCAGTCTAGATTTGGGTGGTTTGCTAACACACCTCGGAGGCAACATCACATTTTGAAGGTCTGGCGACAAGAATTTAGTATCATACTGGTACGGTAGAAAATTGGGGAAACACTTTTGCACCGGATAATGATGCCAGTTGAGACGCTACCGTCTAGTTTCATCACCCAAATTTTAGGAATTGGTGACTAGGTAAATGAGCCATAAGTGTGCAGTGAGACAATGAATGGGAACTATGGTAAAACAATTAGATTGAAAACACCGGCCCCAAAGTCAACAGCGTTCCGAAAATCAAGAATCGTCGCCTGCGTAGTAACAGGGAGAAGTAGAGAAGAAGGAAGGGTCTAGTTTTTATTGCTTTTACTGTGCCAAGATACTCGTGGTGGAGATTTTACTCTTTATCCCTAGATGATTTCCTTGCTACAGTAGGTTGCTGGTATCATACCATAACATATTTTAAGCGCAAGTACAGTACAGTATGATACCATAGCCCAGGACGGTTTACCACTAAACTGACTAACTGAGATCGTAAAGTACTGAAAACCCCACTCCCGGTCAAGGACGAGGTAAGGAATACACAGGAAGGTAGTGGGCAGGAAAAGAAAACCTAGTCACCGGTAGACACGAAAGATATCTTGAAGAAAACAAAGGCCTAAATCCAAGGCACACAAATGAATTCCCGTACCCACAGTCTTCACTGCTGTGGTTGTTCGCGCAATCGTCGTCTCTCCTGTAAAATACAGCGAGGCTTATGGCCCTTGTGAATCAACCTCCGGCTCACGTAATCCCCATAGCCTCCACATCTCCTAGCGTCACGCTTCGTCCATACCCAACATCTGCATCGTAGCCTCTTGCCCGCCGCCTTATCTATAGAGCTAGCTAGCAATGAAAACCACACTAAAATAAAAATAAAAGCCCCCGATTCATCTTTTGCCCCCACAGTACCCGTGGACAAATTACAGTATGAGCTACACTCCCCACATACCCGAAACAGGGACCCAGCTGGTATAACTAAAACAATATAGGCGGAAAGAAAAGAGAATCATCAATTCTGCTTCGTCCAGTCCATACGTACTTCTATGCCTGGGTGCCATTTGTTTGTTTGCGCGCAGGAAGGGGTTGTTGCTGCTCAGTCATCACGCTATACTTGTCCGAGGTTATGCTTTCCCAAAACTCTCTTCTCCTAACTCTTCAGATGCCAACATCATCCTTTCTGCCGTGTAGCAAAACAATAAGGATATTTAGTCTGTCTGTAGCCTTCATCCCTCCTTTCTCTATATTCTTTCCTTGTAATGGTTGTGGCTACTGCTCACGCTTTCCCGCCTATCGCTCCGCTTATAGATCTCCACTATTATAGCTCCTGCACCGCAATAACCGCCTCACCAATACTGGTATCATACACTACCCTGCTGCTACCCATATCGCCGCACCGGGTCTCTAACGCTACTGCCCCTAAGTGGTACTTTAGTTATCACCACCCTTTCCGCAGTTGTTTTGTAAAATCGTCACTGACCGCCATTCATCTAATTTTCTCGTTCGTGTGCTGAGTCTATATAGTACACCAGTACAGCACAAAACAACTCTGTATGACACAGCCACTGACCTAAAACAAATAGATGCCGTGAGGTGGGCTAGTGTAGAAAGGCACCTTAGATGTCAATTAGGGGAGAGCAGGAGGTTACCTATATGATTCAGAGGAGGAAATAAAACCCTCACTTAAGTTTTTTGTAAGTACTCAATTTACCACCGGGGTTGCGGGGTGGGAGAATCGTAGATCCGATCTGAACCCCCTCCTGCTGAGACCTTTAACACACGATCCCCCAACCTGCTGCTAAAGCCTTACCCTCAAGTCCTCCGCCTAACCACCCGCTAACTATTACATGCCGTCGGTCCGGAATCATCCTGATACAGAGAATATTATGGCGAACCTTACTCATCGCGCTCCTCATGACACAACCCCCTACGAGAAATACGCTGTTAGCCGGGCCCAAATTTTAGTGTGCCAGGCCTCACTCCATGATATTCCGCGTACCCTACAGCTGTAATTTACTATAACTTAAAATGGCATTCGGACACCCTAACCTCGAAGGCATAGCAAACCTTTTCAAACCACAATCGGGCGGCTGGGCGCTGCGGATCCAATCCTTGGTTTACCGAACGATAGAGAGCTTTTATTGATATGAACAGTAATAGACAAAAGATATCAGAGAACAAGAAAAGAATAAAGAGATCGTATCCAATAACGAAAGACTTTAACAAGACAAGGGATGGCCGTAGAGCTGTGAGTGAAATGCGATAATAGACAGAAAACAAACGAACAAAGGGAAGAACAGGCCGCCTTATATCCTTATCAACAGAAAACCTTCTTCCCCGGCACACTTCCTGCGCGTGCCAGATTCCTCTCCCACTTTCCGTCCTTAGGTGATCCTTCTTTTTCGCTTTGCCGGTGCACTTCCGAGGTAGGAATATCATGGCCAAGTGTGGAGTTATGCAACCAGCCTCAGGCAGAGTTCATCACCAAGGGTGAGGTAGATGTTCGGCGGTTGCTCGTGTTTGTGTTTCATTGTTAGTGAATTGGTGTTTGATGCTGTCGTATCAGTTATGCAGGGTCGGGGTATCAGGTCGTAGGAAGCTAACAGTGGTGGAACACTCTTGAAGCCACCCATCTAGTGGGAATGGAAAATATATGGTGAGCAGCCTAAAATGGTTAATCTCCAACAAACCTGCACTGCTTGTTGTGTATAGAAAGATGTTGATCGTTGTTGTCCACCGTAGTCATACATGGGAGCTAGTTTCATAGTTAGGAGAGCACTGACTGCATTGGGTTTCCTTCGCCTGTAAGACTATGAAGTGTGGACAGGCTTCCACACCCACCTCCGAGCTTGAGCCTCGAGGACTAGACCATTTAAGCGTGACCTCCATTCATGTTATCTTAGTTAACTAGCTTCCGCATAGCATTTCATGGGTGTCGGAAACACTTGCAGTTAAATTACCTCTATATCCGAACAGCCCTCAAGTCCATATCCTATATGGGAGGGAGGGAAAAGAAATAAAGCAGACATGAAAAATCCGGAAGAGCAACGGATGTGTAAAGGGTGTCTGCTGCCCGGAAATAGCAAAAAATGGGAATATGGAGGCAATCCCATGATAAACAAACTTGTCTCAGCACAATGGAAATACCCTCCATCAACGCCTGACTCTAGTCCATACTAATGAGGCTACATGAAGAAATACACAGGGACGCTTGGACAGGTGTGTGATAGATCCGGGCATTCTAATCATGTGTGATTTCCTTCAACCCAAAAAATATACTGGAGGTATCATACTGTAGATTCCTGTGGCAGGGTTGCCACGAAAGAAGAGGGGACACGGCAATTATCAAAAGGTGGTAATAATAGTGCGGGTAGGTGTTCAGCGGGAATAAAAGGAGGTATGAGATGGCGGCGGTGAATATGTTTATGGAATTGCTGCTGCCCTTGCTGAAATGGTGAACAGGTTATCTATATTATTTGAATAATAATATTATGATAGTGAGGGCGATACCCCCTCAGCTTTATGTCGTGCTGGGGGTGGCAGATTCTAGGGGTTGGGGTAGGGCTATCGCACCGGTATGGCCACGACGAACGGCGCATGAGAGTGGGGTTCGGCTACGGTAATCTGGTTAATTTGGGTTGACGTCGCCCCGTCTGAGTATTGATTCCACCGCTCCATCGTTCCCACTCCAAGCAGCAAATTGAAGTGGTGTCCAGCCATTGTATCTGGTTTGTCAGGGTTAACGTCGCCCCATCCGAGTAGCAAGTTCATCACTCCCTCCTGCCTATTCCCCGCTGCATATCAGAGTGGTGTTCAGTGTTCCCAACCGTCCAGTCCGTGTTCGGGGGAGGACTGGACTGGCTACGGCTCAAAGTCAGTATTTTTTGGGGCGCTAGGACGGACTACACCGGGGAAGGTGAGGACCGGGGGGACTATAGTCCCAGCGCTTGGACCTCCTGTACTAGCCAAGCTGAAATCGGACACCTGCAAACGAATTCTTTACCATCATGAGAAATCACTCGTGACGTCCCCGCCGTCCCCCGTAGTCCCCCACCATGCCCGGCTGTCCCCCACCATTCCCGTCTAGGGCTCTTGGCAGCCCCCCAGCGGGGCCCCGCCGGACCCCCGGACCGTTGGGAACACTGGTGGTGTTCCGCCATTGTTATTTGGTTTGTTGGGGTTGACGTTGTCATGTCTGAGTAGCATTTTCACCACTTCCTCGTGCCCATTGTGGGCGGCCCACACGAGAGGTGGATTACCAGTATCCATGCCGTCTTGATTGTTGATACCACAGCCCTCCACCCCCAAAGAGAATCCCAACAATCCCAAAAACGGATGCAGAGTGCAGACCACCGAACAGCCAATGCTTGTGGGAATCAGCAGTGTACGAGTGGTTCTCTTGCACTTCTAGCAGTACTAGTACTTCAGTGGATGTGTGGTGTTTGTGGTTGTCAAATAGCGCTAGCGCATGTAATTCAGCCATCAGACTATTCTCGTATAGCGTGGCCCTGAGGTAGAGGGAGGAATGTTGGAAAAGGGCTGGGCTTTGGAGATCGGGAGAGCGATTGGATGAGAGAGCACCGATCTGCCATGAATTCCGATAACTTGAGTAGCTTCCAGTGATTGTCCCGTGGGTTTCATGATACGAAAAAGTCTGGGATGAGTCAGGAGACAGTGAAAAGGCTGCTCTTTCCAACGCCCATCGGGGCTGCCTAGGATTACAAGGGGCATTCGAGTTCAGCGCGGCCCAACGCTGTGTTAAGGTTGGTTGCTACATCTGCGGTGCCAATAACCTGCTGATTCTTTGCAATAGTCGGGGAGTCACTCCGTCAGGACCAATAAGGGCCGCTGAATGGACCGTTATCTGAGTGCTGGTGAATGGTATTCTATCAGGGCCTAGGGCACCATGAGATCCAAGGTTTGCTAGTATCATATCACTAAACTCACTAACAGAGTAAATTACCGTAAAAAACTGAGACTAATCCCTTGTGAAAGACGCTCTGAGTACCTTGTTCCTCATAACACTAGCAAAACCCGTACGACCAGAACAATACCAAAAATAAAATAAATCAACCTCTGCTTCGGCTGGTAGATAAAGCTAGACAATACACTTGAGTTCTGTTTGTTCCGCTACACGGGGGAGCAGGGTTGGTGTCCAGTCACCCAGCTTAATTGTCTTTCGTAGCGAATCTCCTGCTTTCTCCAAACCCTCTTTTAACACTTCAGAGGTTCATATCACCTTGTGGCGGAATGGCCGATCTACTTGGTCAGTCCGTGGCTCTTATCTCTCATTTCCTTTTCTCCTTCGCTATCTCCACCAAGGCCACTTCAAGAATTTTCCCACTCACACCTCTTGTCCACAATCTCTACTATCCCTATTCCCACACCCAATTGACAGCCTCAAGCGCTCTGCCATCTCCTCGCACTTCCGCTGCCCCACTTCTAATACAATTACCTCGGGGCTGGTGACTTGGTCATCACTCCTCTTTCCGAGGTGGTTTGGTAATGGGGTCATATACTATCACTCGTCTAATTTCTGATTGGTGGAGTAAGTCTGCATAGCTCACCACACAGAACAACCCGGTATAGCACGGAAGCTCACTGCGAACCTACCAGATGCCGTGAGTCGGGCTTGTATAAAAAAGCGCCTCGAATCACAAATATGATGTAAGAGTAGGAGTTTATGATACCCCTGGCACACTGGAGGAAACGAAAACTAAACTTAGCCTTTTAAATATCCAATTAACCTAAGGGACTAAGGAATGAGGATATTACAAACCCGACCTAGCCCTCCTCCAGTAGTGCCCTCTACATAAAATCCCCCTATAGGGTGTTGGATTGCCTATAGAGCATTCAGTTAAGTGGTTATGCGGATAGGCGGCTAGGAGATACACAGCTATAGGGCATGTGGCCTTGCAGGTAACAGTGGCTAGGCACTTACTAATGGGTTTTTTTCACATTCTATGCCTCTAGGCATTGGGTGATAATTTTTGGTTTTTGTTGATACCCATTGTCATAGGGAATTAGGTATCCGGTATTTGGTTTCATGATGATTCTTTCATACCTATTGTCCTTATATATACGGCAGTTGGCACAATGATAGGGCATGGGTTTTAGGGATTACAGAGTCTCATGGGATGGTTCTATATAGATAGGGTGAGATCGCTAGGATCAGCGTTTTGCCAGCTTAGTGTCTTTCTTTAGAATTTGTTAGGTTTCGGGAGTTTTGATGTGTTGTCAGTTAGACGGAGATAAATATCTCCTGGCCTGTGGATAACTAGTGGAGCGAGTAGCCAACTAACCGGGCGTTCTTCCATGCCCATTGCGGTCGCACTTTTGTTCTTTTCTTCTTTCGCGCTTTATTTATGCTAGGCGATATGCTGCCAAAGCCTCGCGCCCAAGGCTCTATCCCAACAAGGTTCTAGTCACCAAATGTCCGCATCCTAAGATCTGCATTCTATAAGGAAACTTAACTCATTAGCACTTTGTGCGGGGTGAGCTCCCACTGATGGAGGTTCGCACCGATCGTGTGCACGGATGTGTTGTCGGGTGGATTCAATATCTCTTTATTACTATGTAAAAGGACCTTGCCAATCCAGGCTTTGATCCTAACGGCAGTACATTCCCGAGGTACGCCAGCTCAACCTGCCTCTCCCGCAGTACATCTGGAAAGTACCACCCGCGCGAGCTTTTAAACAACTATTCGGTTATGCACGGCGGATCCGGGTTTCCAATTTGCCTGAAACGACAAAGCCTTTTATTTCTGCCAAACAATAGCAAGTGACGATAGTTATGAAGGAACTAGAAAGAAGGATGAAATATGAAATCGTATACGAAAACGAGTGACTCTGATGAGGAACAGATGACCAGATGAACAGAAGATAAAAATGCGATGAGGAACTAACAACTAACAAAGGGAAGAACATGATCTCTTATATCCTTCTCGTAACTAAACCTTTCCTCTATGGCATGCTTCCTGCGCATGCCATATCCTTTTCCGGTTTTCTCCCACGGAGTCATCCTTTCTGCCTATTCAATGGAGTCGTATCCTTGGTGGAATCATATTCACCGAGGATGTAGTTAACCGGCCAGCCGAGGATCGAGTGTATAACCGCGGATGCCATTGAGATTCCGCTATCGCAAGTGTTTGCGTTTCGGTGTTGGTTGATGTGTGTTTGATCGTGTCGCACTAAGTAAGTAGGGTCGTGGTTGGTGTTTTGATATGAAGCTAATGGTTGTTAAACAGTCTTCAAACGATGGCGTGTAACAGGTTGTTGTGTTCAATCCCAAGGCGCATGGGAATATATGCATGTGGTGAGCAGCAAATTTCCAACACTCCCACTCTGCGAATCCACATCCTTCTCGTACATGCTTTTAAGCAAACAGAAAACAAATAAGAAAACAAATATCAATATAAGAAAAGAAAAGAAATAAGAAAACATCGTCATAGATAGGAAAGAATATGAATAAGAAAACAATCTCCGACTTATTCCTTCGCCGCGAGAGCTACGCCTCAAGGACCCCCATGTATTCTCGAAATCTTTCCACCTTCTCCCGTGGCAGTGCTTTAGTTAGCAAATCAGCTGCCATATCTCCAGTAGATAGGTATTCCAAGCGTACTTCCTCCTTCTCTACCTTCTCTCGAATGAAATGTTGTTGAATGTGAATGTGTTTCATCCGGCTGTGAAACTCGGGGTTCTTCGCCAGGGCCATACTTCCTTGGTTGTCTGCGAAGATTGTGATCGGTGGTATGGTTTGTGGTAGTTTTTGTTCGCTGATCGATTGGATTTCTCTCATGAACCGTCTAACCCACATAGCTTCCTTGCAAGCTTGAGTGAGCGCCATGTATTCCGCTTCGGTTGATGACAGAGCAACCGTAGATTGCTGCTTACTGGACCAGGAGACGGTGGTGTGAGGCGAGTTGGCTTTGCTGTCGGAAATCGTGCAAATGTAGGCTCCTGTACTACGGCGGTTGTCTTTGTCCCCAGCCCAGTCAGCATCACTAAAGACGAAGAGAGTAGGTTTACTGTGGCTGTCGTAAGGGCCAAAATGTAAGCCATGGTCTCTTGTTTTCCTAATGTATCGTAGGAGTCGTTTCAGCGCCTTCATATGTTCTGAAGAAGGATTTGCGTGCAACAATCCTATTATAGTTAGGTATGCAACAGGCAACGATAGTTGTTTTCTAAGGGAGCAATTCCCCTTAGTCTATCGTAGGACGTATGGAAGTACTATCTCTTCAGATAGTACGGAACTGGCTTGCTTGTCCTAAGTGATCCGTCAGAGGATACTATCTCGTCAGATAGTAAGATGAGTGGATTGTCGTGCTTGATAGAACTATCACAATAGTCCTATGTTCGAGCGGCCCGTCGAGACTATCACAATAGTCTCCGGGTTCTTAAGGCGTAGGCTTT